>Ga0214473_10000010_pt1 | contig 273280 bp, 230 predicted proteins | sample RVTome_7_FD_203509 | JGI IMG/M metagenome (GOLD analysis project Ga0214473, IMG submission 203509) | Soil microbial communities from uranium-contaminated site in the Upper Colorado River Basin, Wyoming, United States - RVT98D197 | ecosystem: Environmental > Terrestrial > Soil > Contaminated >...
CTGGTACACCTTCTGTTCCAGCTTGTTGCCCGTGAGCTTGATCTGGTCCGCGTTGATGACAATCACGTGGTCGCCGGTGTCCATGGCGGGCGTAAAGACGGGCTTGTCCTTGCCCATCAGCACGCGAGCCACGCGGCACGCCAGCCGGCCCAACACCTGCCCGGCGGCGTCCACCACGTACCACGTCTTGCCTGCTGCCAACTCTTCGGCCTCGCGGCCGCTCGGTACATACGTCCTCATGCGCTCAGCCACACCTTTCCACCCAAAGACAAACGTCAATGATACGGGAGAGTGCGAAATGTGTCAACGAAATGCTGATGAATTTGAGGAGTGAATCAGTTGAAATGTCGAAGCAGAAAAATACTCACATCCGCCGCGACCCGCAGAGCGAGAACGCGGCGGCACGTGAGCAATATGCACTAATCCTTGTGGGTGGCCGAAGCCGCGCGGGCGAAGGATTTCTCGGGAATGGGAGTGGCGCCGGGCTGCCCGTCGCCGCGCTCGATCTCGATGGAGCCTTTGAAGTAGGCGCCGTCTTCGATCATGATGCGCGCGGTGGTCAGGTCGCCGATCACCGAGCCGTCCTTCTTGATCTCGATGCGGTCGCGCGCGCGGAGATTGCCCTTCACCGTGCCGAAGACGACGATCTCGCGCGCCACGATGTCGGCGCTGACTTTGGCGCTGGCCCCGACGGTGAGCTTGCGGTCTTCGAGCGAGATGAGTCCTTCCACGCTGCCGTCCACGTGCAAGTCTTCGTTGCCGTTGATTTCGCCCTTCACGTGCAGACTGGGGCCGAGTCGCGCGCCGCTAGTGGACGCCGGTGTGACCGGACGCATTTCATTTGTCATGGGAGTGACCTCCTGCTTGAATTCGGACACCACTGGGCGTGACGGCGTGGGCACGGCGGAAGGCGGAAGCTCCACCGCGGGCATTGGCGGTTCGGGTTTCTTGTTGCCCCACATGTTTCACCCTCTGGTAGAAACGTCGGCCCCAACGAGGCGGACGGGACCGGGGGAAAAGCAGTGTAGTCCCCTGCTGCAAAGCGGTGCAAGGAAAAAATTGTCCGATGGCAGTTGTCAGGTTGAACACAGAAAACGGACGGCTGAAAACTTCAGTATTTGCGCAAGACGCCGATAACTTTGCCCTGGATCTTGACGTCGCCGGCGGGGACGACGATGGGCTCCATCTGCGAGTTGGCGGGCTGCAAGCGGACTTTGCCGGGGCCTTCGCGATAGAAACGCTTGAGAGTGGCTTCGTCGCCGCCCACCAGCGCAACCACGATTTCGCCGGGGTTGGCGACGTGGGACTGCTCGACGACGACGTAGTCGCCGTCCAGGATGTGATCGTCGCGCATGGAGTCGCCCTTTACCTGCAACACAAACACATTTTGCGAACGGACGAAGTCACCGAGTGAAATAGTCTGCTTGTCTTCGAGGGCTTCGAGCGGCTGGCCGGCGGCGATGCGTCCCATCAGCGGCAGCTCGACGGCGCGCTCGATCATGTGCTCGCGGCCGGGCTTGGGCAGCGGAGTGATTTCGATGGAGCGGCTCTGATTGTAGCCGCGGCGCAGGAAACCTTTGCGCTCCAGCGTGCCGATGTGCTTGTGCACCGTGGCCAGCGAAGTGAGTTTCTTGCCGCCGAAGCGCTTGTCCTTCAGTCCTTCGGCGATTTCTTCGAAGGAGGGCGAGTAGCCCTTCTCTTCGAGAAACGTCTTCAGGAAATCGAGCACTTGCTTCTGGCGCTTGGTCAGAACCATGGCACGCTCCGTTTCAATCCATTCCAGCTTGCGCACGCAGCATAGGCGAAGACAAGGCGAAAAGTCAACAAGAAAAGAAATCCGGGGTAAGGGATTAAGAACTTGTGGATGTGCAGAGTTTGTGAGAATTGTGCAGAGTATTTGAGAGTAGAAAGCCCGCCCACTGGCTCCGGAAGCGGTCTTGCCATTGCCGCGGGTTCCACTCCGCGCCGCCCGTCAGCAATGGGGAGGGGCACCCGGACTGACATGAAACGTGGTATAAGCCTCGGGGTTAGGTCACTTATAGGTTAGCAGTGCACCGCAACGAGCCATGATCCGCAATCGGTGAACAAGATTTTGGACTGATAATGTCGAATCCATTTTTTGAACGCCCCATCCTCAATTCTCCCTATGAATACCCTGTGCGGCATTGGGAACTTGATGCCGAAGGGCAGCCAACACAAAAGATTATTGAAACTCGGCGCCGGGCCGAGTTCATTACGCCCATTCCGAAGCCGAAAAAACGCAAAGGCGCGGCGGAACAGAAGCCGATGGTCTTTGACGAAGGTAAGGGGCTCTCCACCGAGAAGCAGCAGTACGACCCCACCTCGATCATCAATCAGCTACGCCAACAAGTAGATCAATGGCGGAGCCTGCCGAACCCTAACGACTGGCACGTCACTCCCGAGACGGCTCGTCTGTTGCAGCACTGGCGGCATCACAAATTCAGCAGCTTCCGCCCTTTCTTTTGCCAAGTGGAGGCGGTTGAAACGGCGATTTGGCTTACGGAGGTGGCGCCCCAAGCGGGAAGGTCCGGCAAAGCTATCCTCGAACACTTGGCAAATGCCAATAACGACGCCAACCCAGAACTCATGCGCTTTGCGCTAAAGCTGGCCACTGGTGCAGGCAAGACCACGGTGATGGCCATGCTGATCGCTTGGCAAACCATCAACGCGGTGCGGCGGCCTCAGAGCCAGAAGTTTACGCGCGGCTTTCTCGTCGTCACACCCGGCCTGACCATCAAGGACCGCCTGCGCGTCCTCCAGCCGAACGACCCGGACAGCTACTACGTCAGCCGGGAATTGATCCCCAGTAACCTGCTGGACGATCTCAAAAAGTCTAAGATTGTAATCACCAACTTTCACGCGTTCAAACTGCGCGAGCGCATTGAGCTGTCCGCAGGTGGGCGCTCGCTCCTGCAAGGTCGGGGCGAAGAACTGAACACCCTTGAAACAGAAGGGCAGATGCTCCAACGAGTGATGCCCGATCTGATGGGCATGAAAAACATCTTGGTGCTCAATGATGAAGCGCACCATTGCTACCGAGAGAAGCCCGGAGCAGCGGACGATGAGGCTTTGAAAGGGGACGAGAAGAAAGAGGCTGAGAAGAACACCGAGGCCGCCCGTGTTTGGATTTCAGGTCTTGAGGCAGTAAACCGCAAACTCGGAGTTGCACGCGTCATCGACCTGTCGGCGACCCCCTTCTTCCTCAGCGGCTCGGGCTATGCCGAAGGCACTCTATTCCCGTGGACGATGAGCGATTTCTCTCTCATGGACGCCATCGAGTGCGGCATCGTGAAACTGCCGCGCGTCCCGGTGGCCGACAATATTCCAGGCGAAGAAATGCCCATGTTCCGCGACCTGTGGGAACACATTCGGGCGAAAATGCCCAAGAAAGGAAGAAGTAAGGGTGGAGTACTCGATCCGCTCAGCCTGCCGCCTCAACTCCAGACCGCGCTGGAAGCCCTTTACGGTCATTACGAAAAGACCTACCGTCTCTGGGAAGATAAGAAAGTCCCGGTGCCGCCTTGCTTCATCGTTGTCTGCCAAAACACCGCCATCTCAAAGCTGGTCTACGATTTCATCTCCGGCTTTCTCCGCGAAAACGATGATGGAACGAAGACTCCCATTGCCGGTCGCCTTCCTCTATTTCGCAACTTTAATGAGCATGGTGACCCTTTTCCCCGGCCAAACACGCTGCTCATCGACAGCGAGCAGCTCGAATCCGGCGAAGCGCTGGACGACAACTTTCGCAAAATGGCCGCCGATGAGATTGACCGCTTCCGTCGCGAGATCATCGAGCGCACCGGCGACCCCCGCCAGGCCGAAAACATCACTGACCAAGAACTTCTGCGCGAAGCCATGATTACTGTGGGGAAGTTCGGGCGTTTGGGCGGAGCAGTTCGTTGCGTTGTCTCCGTCGCCATGCTCACGGAGGGCTGGGATGCGCAGACCGTAACGCATGTGCTGGGCGTCCGGGCCTTCGGCACCCAGCTTCTCTGCGAGCAGGTGATTGGTCGAGCCCTGCGCCGACAGTCCTACGAGCTGAATGAAGAAAACTTGTTCAATGTGGAATACGCCGACATTTTGGGGATTCCCTTCGACTTCACCGCCAAGCCGGTCATTGCGCCCCCGCAGCCGCCGCGTGAGACCATCCAGGCCAAGGCCGTGCGTCCCGAACGCGATGCACTTGAAATCCGTTTCCCGCGAGTCGTAGGCTACCGCGTCGAGTTGCCTCGGGAAAAGCTAACCGCGGAGTTCAACGAGGACTCTGTGATGGAGCTAACCCCGGATCTGGTCGGCGCGACGGAGACGCAGAACTCGGGAATCATTGGAGAAAAAGTAGACCTCAATCTGGTTCACACCGGCGACGTTCGCCCCTCGCAGGTTTTGTATGAACTGGTGTCGCACCTCGTTCTGACCAAGTGGCGCGACCCGGGCGAAGATCCCAAGCTCTATCTCTTTGGCCAACTCAAGCGCATCGCCCGCCAGTGGATCGAAGGTTACCTCGTCTGCAAGGGCGGAACGTACCCAGCGCAGTTGAAGTACAAGATGCTCGCCGACATGGCTTGCGAACGCATCACCGCTGGAATCACTCGCGCATTCGAGGGCCAGCGACCGATCATGACTGTGCTTGATCCTTACAATCCCGTAGGTTCGACAATCCACGTCAAATTCAACACCTCCAAAACCGACCGCTGGGAGACAGACGCTCGCCGCTGTCACATCAACTGGGTCATTCTCGATAGCGACTGGGAAGGCGAGTTCTGCCGTGTGGCCGAGTCACACCCACGCGTGCGGGCTTATGTGAAAAATCACAACCTCGGCCTTGAGGTGCCTTACCGCTATGGCTCGGAGATGCGCAAATACATCCCCGACTTCATTGTGCTGGTGGATGATGGGCACGGCGATGAGGATCTCCTGCATCTGATCGTCGAGATCAAAGGCTACCGGCGCGAAGACGCGAAGGAAAAGAAATCCACCATGGACACCTACTGGGTGCCCGGCGTGAACTACCTCAAGCAATACGGTCGCTGGGCCTTTGCCGAGTTCACAGAGGTCTATCAGATCCAGGCCGACTTCAAGGCCAAGGTCGAGAGCGAGTTCAACAAAATGATCGAGTCCGTCACTGCGCAGGCGGTGGACAAGGAAGAATAATCATGGCCAAGAAACCACCCACCTCCAAGACCGTCGAAGCCCTCAAGCACGCGGAGGCCAAGCGGAAGAATATCCCCACCGCGGAATACCAATCCGTTCTGCAAAAGAATGAGCAGGACCCGGTACGCGTGGCCTATGAGCGCCGCAACCGCGACCTCGATCCGCAACTCGTCTGGCGCGGCAAGGATGAGCAGGACTGGAGCGACCTAGTTGTCCATGCGCCACCGCTCTACATCCAGGAAAAAGTCCAACCCAAGGTGTTGATTGATGACCTGCTGCGCGAGACGCGGGAGCGCGAGCATGAGGCCGGGCAGACAACGCCCGACCTGTTCGCGGACTTCAACGGCATTCCCAAGGGCGTGGACAAGACTGAGTTCTACCAGCACGACCAGAATTGGTCGAACCGCATGATACTCGGCGACTCCTTACAGGTGATGGCCAGCCTCGCTGAGCGCGAAGGCCTGCGCGGCAAGGTGCAGTGCATCTACATTGACCCGCCTTACGGCATCAAGTTCAACAGCAATTTCCAATGGAGCACCACCAGCCGCGACGTGAAGGACGGCAATGCCGGACACATCACCCGCGAGCCGGAGCAGGTCAAAGCCTTTCGCGACACCTGGCGCGACGGCATTCACAGCTACCTCACCTACCTCCGCGACCGGCTCACCGTTGCCCGCGATCTGCTCACCGATTCCGGCTCCATCTTCGTACAAATTAGCGATGCAAACCTGCACCGCTTGAGGTTGCTCCTCGATGAAGTGTTCGGGGACGACAACTTCGTGAGCGTGATTTCTTTCAACAAAAACTCAGGCTTCGGTGCGAACTTGCTCGCGACAGCAAATGATTACCTCTTGTGGTATGCACGATCCAAGGACTCCATCAAATATCGCCAACTTTACCTCGCTAAGTCACCTGAGCAAGGCGCGACAGGACTAACGAAAGTCTTGGCTCCTGATGGAACTCTTCGGGCAGCCACACCGGAAGAGCGAGAAAACCCGAAGGCGATTGAACACGGCGAGCTTGCAGGAACTGGCGACATTACCAAGCCGGGTCCCGGCTCGCGGTTCGACGTGGCTTTCCAAGGGAATGCTTATCGCCCCGAACCAAGGTGGTGGGGAACTACCGAGATGGGAATGCGTTCGTTGGTTCGTTCCGGTCGAGTGGTAAAGGCTGGAAAGGGTTTAGCGCAATTGCGAAAGTTGCGGGACAATCCGGTGTTTCCTTTCTCGAATGTTTGGACGGACACCGTTGGGCAGAACCAGTTCGGCGGAGAAAAGATTTACGTCGTCCAGACAGCTCTCACTGTGGTTGAGCGATGTATTTTGATGACGACAGACCCCGGTGACCTCGTGCTCGACCCGACCTGCGGTTCCGGCACCACCGCCACTGTCGCCGAACAATGGGGCCGCCGCTGGGTCACCACTGACACCTCGCGCGTTGCGCTGGCGCTGGCCCGTGCCCGCATTATGGGCGCACGCTATCCGTATTTCTTGTTGGCTGATTCCCGCGAAGGACAGATCAAGGAAGGCGAAGTTACCCGCACTGCTCCGTCCACAAAGCCGGTGCGCGGCGACATCCGTCACGGCTTCGTCTATGAGCGCGTGCCGCACGTCACGCTCAAGTCCATCGCTAACAACGCGGAGATCGATGTCATTTGGGACACTTGGCAAGCAAAGTTGGAGCCGCTCCGGGAGTCGCTGAACAAGGCACTCCGGCAATCCTGGCAGGAGTGGGAAATTCCGCGCGAGGCGGACTCTGCATGGCCCGCTCCCACCAAAAAGCTACACGCCGACTGGTGGCAGGCTCGCATCGCCCGGCAGAAGGAGATCGACGCCTCCATCGCCGCCAAGGCCGAAAACGAATACCTCTACGACAAGCCTTACGACGACAAAAAGATAGTTCGCGTGGCTGGGCCGTTTACAGTCGAAAGCCTCTCGCCGCATCGCGTGCTCGGAGTGGATGAGAACGATGAGCTGATTGACAATCTTGCCGATTCCAAGTTGGGCTTTGAAGGCAAGCAAGGTTTCGTTGAGATGATTCTGGAGAACCTGAAGACCGCCGGTGTCCAGCAGGCGCACAAGGAAGACCGCATCACCTTTACCGCACTCACTCCTTGGCCCGGGGACCTCGTCTGCGCCGAGAGTCGCTATCTGGAAGGTACTGTGGAGAAGCGCGCCGCCATCTTTATCGGTCCCGAGTTCGGCACTGTTCAGCGCGCCGACTTGGTAGCAGCCGCCAAGGAGGCAGGTGATGCCGATTTCGACGTGCTCATCGCCTGCGCCTACAACTACGAAGCCCACGCCACGGAGTTCAGCAAACTCGGACGCATCCCTGTGCTCAAGGCGCGGATGAACGCCGACCTGCACATGTCGGACGCCCTCAAGAACACCGGCAAAGGCAACCTGTTCGTCATCTTCGGAGAGCCAGACATCACGCTTCTCACGGAGAAAGACGGCAAGGTGCGCGTCAAAGTCAATGGCGTGGATGTGTTCCACCCACAAACGGGTGAAGTTCGCAGCGACAACGCCGAGGGCATCGCCTGCTGGTTCATCGACACCGACTACAACGAGGAGAGCTTCTTTGTTCGCCACGCCTACTTCCTCGGTGCGAACGATCCCTACAGCGCACTCAAGACCACCCTCAAAGCCGAAATCAACGAGGAAGCCTGGGCCACTCTCAACAGCGACACCTCGCGCGCCTTCCCCAAACCGAAATCAGGCCGCATCGCCGTGAAGGTGATCAACCACTTGGGCGATGAAGTAATGAAGGTGTTCCGGGTGTGAGCTAAACAGACGTCCAGCTCACCAATAAGAAGAACGCGAAGGAGAATCCGACAATGCCTACAGAACAACAGATCATGGCAGCGGAACGTCAGGACTTGATGGGCTTGCTCAGCAATGTGCCCCTGCGCTCAGTTGATGAGAACGTGCTCATCGCGTCGTGGAATATCGCCCAGTTTTCGGACCAGAAGAAGATGCGTGCGCTGCAATATATCGCAGACATCTGCGAGCGATTCGACATCGTGGCCATTCAAGAGGTGAAGACCAATCTGCAAGGGCTGGCCAAGCTTCAGAAGTTGCTTCCCGGGCACTACCAGATCCTGGTGTCGGACCCCACGGGCAATAACGAGCGGATGGCGTTTCTCTACGACAAGCGGACAGTGATCAGTACCGGGTTGGTCTGTGAGATCGCGTTCAGTGGAACAATCGCCAGCCCCAACGTGTTTCAGTTTCAGCGTTCACCTTATTGCGCGTCCTTCCGCGCCGGGCGCTTCGACTTCACGCTCGTTTCCGTTCACATCGCCGAAGGGTCGAGTCATGGAACAGTTGGCACCAATCTGCGTCAAAAGGAAATTCAGGAATTGGTGAAATTCATCAAGCACGAGGCCGGTCGGGCACAGGGCTCGGTCTTCGATCCCGACTTCTTCTTGGTAGGCGATTTCAACATCCAGACTGATGGCGACCGATTCTTCAAGGCACTCACGGGCGGGGATGCGCCACGGTTCGTCATGCCGCCAAAAATGAACAGCCTTGGCACCAACTTCGACCAGAAGAAGACTTTTGACAAGATCGCGTGGATCCCAAGTGATGAGTTCGAGTTCACCGGTAAGTTTGGAGTGATCCCTTTTGGCAAGGTCCTCTACAAAGAAACGGGCCAGGCAGCAGACGCAGCCCGAAAAGAGGTGAGCGATCATCTGCCGCTCTGGGCCGAGTTCCGGGTGACGGAGTTGGAACACGAACTGGACCAAATCATTAACGGGTGACCTTGGCGTGGATTTCCGCATTGCTGACACTTTCACCGACAGCCTCGCACGATTGACGGGCGACGAGCAGAAGGCCGTGAAGACCACGGCCTTCGATCTGCAAATGAATCCGTCCAGCCCAGGCATGCAGCTTCACAAGCTCGACAAAGCAAAGGACAAAAACTTCTGGTCGGTGCGCGTCAGCGGCGACATTCGACTGATTGTCCACAAGAGCGATACGGGCCTCCTGCTCTGCTACGTCGATCACCACGATAAGGCCTATGACTGGGCCGAGCGGCGCAAGTTGGAGACGCACCCAAAGACGGGGGCCGCGCAACTTGTAGAAGTGCGTGAAACGATAAAGGAAGTCTTCATTCCTAAATACGTGGAGGTGGAGCGACCGGCGTCGCCAAAGCCGGTACTTTTCGATGGCCTCTCCGACGATAAATTGCTGAGCTACGGGGTGCCGCCGGAGTGGCTGAATGACGTCCGTCAAGTCAATGAGGAGACCTTGCTAGAACTGGCTGGCCATTTGCCGAGTGAGGCCGCTGAGGCGCTTCTGGAATTGGCAACGGGTGGCACGCCGCGTTTGCCCCAACTGTCCCTCTCAAACAGGCCTTTGTTCATGGCAAAGTTCCCGCTACCCGCTTTCGGCTCGCAGGCGAAGGTCGCGGGTGGCAAACCGGGTGTGCCTGAGCCGGCCGCTTCACCGTCGAATCCATTTGATCATCCTGATGCGCAACGCCGGTTCCGCGTGATCAGCAACGTCGAGGAGTTACAAAGAGCTCTCGAATATCCGTGGGACAAGTGGACCGTCTTCCTCCATCCAGAGCAGCGGGAGTGGGTCGAGCGGGACTACAGCGGTCCGGCCCGGGTCTCCGGATCGGCTGGCACGGGAAAGACAATCGTCGCTCTCCACCGGGCTGTCTTTTTGGCCCGCATTAACCCAGATGCTCGGATCTTGCTCACCACCTTTTCGGACATCTTGGCGAATGCTCTCCGAACCAAACTCAGGCGACTGATTAGCAACGAGCCGCGTTTGGCCGAACGCATTGAAGTCCACTCCATCCATGCCATTGGCTATCGGCTATTCAAAAGCCACTTCGGTCAGCCGCAGATCGTCTCTCGCGACCGGCTTTTAGAACTTCTCAAGCAAGCAGCCGGCGAAGTCCCCGGCCATAAATTCAGCGTGCACTTCTTGATCACGGAATGGGAGCAAGTCGTTGATGCGTGGCAGTTGGATTCGTGGGAGGCGTATCGTGATGTCAGGCGACTGGGCAGAAAGACGCGACTCCCCGAGCTGCAACGCGCCGTCCTTTGGTCTATTTTTGATCGAGTCCGCGCGCGTTTGTCCGCTGGGAAGCTAATCACTTACTCGGGCTTGTTCAGCAAGCTAGCCACGGCCGTAGCCGAAAGCAAGAATCCGCCCTTCGACTTTGCCGTCGTGGATGAGGCCCAGGACATCAGCGTCGCTCAATTGCGATTCTTGGCTGCGCTCGGGGCGGACCGTCCGAACAGCCTTTTCTTTGCCGGCGACCTTGGCCAACGCATCTTTCAACAGCCCTTTTCTTGGAAAGCACTGGGCATCGACATTCGCGGGCGCGCCCGGAACCTGCACGTCAATTATCGAACCTCGCACCAAATCCGAATGCAGGCAGATCGCTTGCTTGGTCCCGAAGTGTCTGACGTCGATGGCAACACTGAGGAGCGTGGCAACACCGTTTCCGTATTCAATGGACCAGCTCCGACGATTCAGATTTTGAAAAGCATCGAGGCCGAAACCGCAGCTGTCAGCAAATGGATTTCAGGTCTCATCAGTGAAGGCGTCGCGCCTCATGAGTTGGGCATTTTTGTCCGGTCAGCGGCGGAGATTGACCGTGCGCGCGCAGCCATCAAGGATTCAGGACAATCCTTCAAAATCCTCGACGACAAAGTGGAAACGACCAGCGGCCACGTCTCCATCAGCACAATGCATCTCGCCAAGGGGCTAGAGTTCCGCGCAGTAGTGGTGATGGCCTGTGATGATGAGGTCATTCCTCTGCAGGAACGGATCGAAACGGTAGCGGACGATTCGGACCTGGAAGAAGTCTACAAAACAGAACGACACTTACTATACGTCGCATGCACCCGCGCACGGGATCATTTACTCATAACGAGCGTTGCCCCTGCTTCGGAGTTCCTTGATGATTTTCGGGGAGCCTAGCATCAGCAAAGAGATTTTGATTCAATCCCACATTCGTCATGTTTCACTTCTGTCGGCTTTGTGAATCCGGGGACTCACCGCCATGTTTGTATATCTGACGGGGCTAGGGGTGCTCGGCTTTTCTGAGTGGGTCACATCCGCTCCGCCTGTAAACTTGAGCCCGCGAGTGTGCCCAGTTTTGTGCCTACCACCTGTCGCTACCTCTTGTGCCCAGTTGTTCCCGAACTCGTGCAAGCCACTCTTGCACCTACAAATTGTCGTTCTTCCGGACAATTCCGCACAAGTGCGCTAACTCGTTGATCCTGGTGGAAGCAACGGCTTCGAACCAAAAGGGCGGGGGTTTGAATTCTTCGAGGCGCGTCCCCGGATTCGTCCAAATCCGACATGCACAATGCAATTTCCTGTTACGTGGAAGTGGATGGGCTTAGGTAATAATTTGCCCGGCGGCGATGGAGACCAACTTTTCGGTTGGTTTGCTGGGGTTCAGTTGCTTGAGTCGGTGGAGGCGAGGAATCAGTTTCACTAAGCGCCGCGCGGAGCCGCGCGTTGTGTTTTCAATCTCTGCCAGCGCGGCCTCACTCAGATGCCCCAACGAAGCCCGCGTGATCTGACGGATTTCTGTGGGAGCTAGCCCCGGCAATAGGTCGTGAATGCCCACGCGGCTCCAGAGTTGTTCCAAGTCCTGACTCTTCCGGCCACCATTCGTGAACACTTCGTAGAGCCTCTTGGTTCCCACCAACACCATCCCACACTCGGTCATGTCGTGGATGTGCCGCAGCAACTCCAGCGCGGATACGTCCAAGTGATTGGCTTCGTCTACGATAATCAGGTGGGGATCGGAGTTGAGCCGGTCGATGACCCGTTCAGCCATCCCATGCGCTGCCTTCCGAGTGGGCAGGGCCAGCAGGCGGCAGAGTGACTCCACCAAAGCCTTCGGTGTGGTCACGGAATTGGCGGTGACCAACAGGACTTTGTTGTCTCCCTGATCGGCTCTCCGGCGCACATATTCCCGCAGCGAAAACGTCTTGCTGATGCCCGGCGGGCCATAGAGCACTACCAGTTCCTTCTCGAGCCGCGCCTCATCGCATCGCTCCATCACGATGGCCGAGGTCTTGAGCTGCAGAAACTTCTTCTGGCGTTGCCGCTCGATCAGGTCCAGACGCTTGAAGAATGCAACCAACACTATCTCCACATTCCGCGGGCGGCTGTCCTTGTGCTTGAGGTCCACGTACTTGGCCAACATGGCGATCGGGAGACCCAGTTGACGGGCCATGCCGACTCGTGAGAGCCCGTGCTCGCCCATGTGGTCGCAAAGCCTCTGGTGCAGGGCGTTGTCGAATTGAGTTCTACCCATCGTTTCGCTCCTCGAACCAGGCCTCCCGAGCGGCCTGAGAGGTGAAAATCGGCTCCGGCAGTTCGATCTTTGGCTGTGCTGGGGAAAGGTTAAGTGCGCGATCAAGTCGCGGCTTCTTGCTTTTGCCTGTACCTACGGCGAGCAGTTCATCCGCCGCCATATGCATGAGTTCCAGTTGGGCAAAAACCAGATCGCGTTGCAGCTTCTTCATACGCTTGTACTGGCGCATTTGTTCCAGAGTTGGGTGGAAATTGGAGAGTTGCAGATTGAACGCCTCGCAAAGGAAGCCCTCGTCGGTGTACAGCAAGACCTTGCTCAGGTCACGCGGGTCCCAGCGGACCTCGACGTAGGTGCCTTCCCGGCCGGCCAGCTTTTCACTCCAGTACCAGCGGTTGCGCTCGAATAGCTCCAGGCCGTTGCGCCGTACCAGCCGCCGCGCTGCACGCATCAGCAGGATGTCCAGGCTGCGTTCATCGAGCACCATGGGCGTGCCGTACTCCCGGCGGTAGGCCTCCAGAGGCGAGCAGCCCAGTCGAGCATGTGGGGAGCGTAGATAGCTGTCGTACAGCCACTTTTCAAAGAGCAGGGCAAACTCCGCAATGTGCAGGAAGGGCGTATCCGCTGCCTCGCCCTTCATCCACGCCTGATGCCGCGCGACTTGGGCCTTGAGAATGTCGGCCGGGCGCAGATCTACCTTAGAAGCGCACCAGCCGGGCAAGTCCTGCACCAGATCGCGCTCGACGGTTCCGAAGAATCGCTCGATGGGCTTGGCTTGTGGGTTATAGGGAAGGGCATGGCGAACGGAGATTCCCAAGCTCTGCCACAGGCCATCCATCGCGCGCTGATCAGTGACCCCCAGCCCATTCGCCTGTACAAAGAGCTCGACCGAGTCGCTCTGAAGCCGCCCCAAGCGCTTGATTTGCCCTTCCAGGTAGTGCGAACGGAAGTCCCTGCCGTGGTCCACGTAGATCGACTCCGGCAGCCCCATGATGCCTTCGGGCTTGGGAAGCGCAGCATGGCGGAAGGCCAGAGCAATGGTTTGCGAATTCGGTCGCTCGGAGATGAACCAGCCGGCCAGCACTTCTGTCTTGAGATCAAGCCACGCGGAAATCCACGGGCGAATCAGCTTGCCGGAGCGGGAGTGCACGAAGAGGTCGAATTCATGATGGTCGCCACAGAAGATCTCGCGATTTCGAAGGTCTTCGTAACTGCGCGGGATGAACAGGCCGTGGCGCCCTTCAAATGCCTTCCGACCCTCGCGGCCCAGAGTTCGAATCGCTGGTGGAATGCTGAGTACGACCCGGCGCACAGTGGAGTAGGAAAGCTCAAATTCGCATTCCGGGCAGCAGTGCAGGCGATTCTTGCCCTGATAACCCTTCACAGCAGGCTCAAGCGGCTTCTGCTTGCATTGGGGGCAAAGTGCGATCAGCTTGCGCCAGACTTTGGTGATGCTCGGACGTTGCCGACGCGCAAAGAGGCCGGCAATGGCTTCCCGAAGGTCTGCATCGACTTTGACGCGGAGATCCTCGGCGGAGTCACTGACTTGCCCCCGTCTTCTCGGAATCAGGGCTTCGAATCCAGCCTTGGCCCTCGAATGAACGTTCCCCGAGGCAACGGAAAAGAAGGAGCGGTACAACCGATACCAGCGCCACAGAGTGCCGAGACTTACGCTGGCCTTTTGGGCTAACTCTTCAACAGCAGGGGAGGGAACGCGCTGGCCGTGCAAACGAACTGTTTTGGGGCGAAGGGCCTGGAAATCCAGAACGACCTTTAGGCGGGATTGCGCTTCCGCGAGAGCCTTGTCGCCATAGAGGATGGACAGCTCAGCACAAGAGATTTCGGCGTTCTCAGGATGGGGTAAGATTGCTCCAGCCATTGCGACCTCCAAACCAGGTTGCGTTGGTCAGGGTCTGCCGTCTGCTCAAACAGGCGGCAGGCCCGCTTCATCGCGCCTTCTTTTTTTTCCTACCGCGACCCTTGCAGTAGGTCTTTTCCTTTACCCTTAGGACAGCTTCAAGCTCCGTTTGAGTCCAAATTCGATAGGTGTTTTTTCCGACCGCAAGAGTCTTAGGCCGAACTCTGCCCTCTTGGAGCCATCGTTCCAGTGTCCGCAAATGTATGCCGGCTCGGCGTGCGACTTCAGCAGTGGACCAAGGACTCATATAACGACACTCACTATGGCATATTTACGTTAGATTGTCAAATGGCTCAGAGGAGAGGAAAGCCTGATTCATGGCGGTGTGTGTTTCTTTCGGGATAGGCACGTGTCTCAGGAGTCGCGCCGCCTGCCCGTGCCGTGTACACCTTGTGCGCCTCGGATGCGACCATTCAGGCGGACGCAATCCACCAGTGGTGATGTCTACCCTGCCACCGAATCGCTCTCCAGTTGGACGCCGAGGCCTTGCGCGATGCGATTCACGAAGGCAAAGTATCCGACCACGAGGGTCAGGTCGAGGATGGCGGGGTCACTCCAGCCAGCCTCGCGGAGTCGGGCGATGTCCGCTTCCGCGCAGATCCAGGGCTCTCGCGTCAGTCTGACGGCGAAATCCAGCAGGGCACGTTCGGCTTCGGAGATCGGGGCGGTGGTGTAGTCCTTGACGATTGCATCGACAAACGAGTTATTGCGCACTATTTTGCGGAGACCCTCCGCATGATGGTGGATTCAATAGTGGCACTGATTGGTGACCGAAACGACCACGGCAATGGACTCGCGCTGCGCCCGGCTTAATTCGGACGGGCCGAACATCAGCGCACGGTACAGGTCGTAGTGTGTGCGTAACGCGGCCGGATGCAGGCTGTGTATGGCCAGAATGTTGGCCACATTTCCATCAGCGTCTTTCATCCGCGCATACTGCTCCGCCAATTCCCCCGTCGCTTTCGCAGGTGGGATCACGCGAATCCGAGCCATTTACTCCTCCTTGTGCTTCCTAGCGGGTCCAGGCAAGCCAACGAGTAAAGAGCTTCTTAACGAAAGGAGTCAAGCGTGTTCGGCTGTAAGCGTCGGCGGCCTTTTTGACGGCTTCGGCCTGCGTGGGGTAAGGATGAATCGTCGCGGCGATACCCGAAAGGCCGATGTGGTTAGTAATGGCAAGGGTGATCTCGCTGATCATCTCACCGGCGTGGCGGGCAACGATGGTAGCGCCCAGAATTTTGTCGGTGCCCTTTTTCGTGAGGATTTTGACGAAGCCTTCCTCTTCGCCATCAGCGACGGCACGATCCACCGAGCTGAAGGGAATGTGGTACGTGTCGGTCTCGATGCCATTGGCTTTCGCGTCTTGCTCGTACATGCCAACGTGCGCGATTTCCGGCGCGGTATAGGTACACCAGGGGATGACCAGGGCGCTGGCCTTCTTGCGCCCGAAGAAAAGAGCGTTTTGGATGACGATACGGGCCGTGGCATCAGCCGTGTGCGTGAATTTGTACGGGAGACAGATGTCGCCGCAGGCGTAGATGCGCGGGTTGGTGGTTTGGAGATGGTCATTGACGTGGACGCCGCTCTTCGCGTCGTATTTCACGCCAACGGCTTCGAGGTTGAGCCCTTCGACGTTCGGGGCGCGGCCGACGCCGATAAGAATCTGGTCCACGGCGACGACCTCGCGGTACCCGTTTTTGCGGAGATAGAGCAGCTTCTCGCTGCCTCTCGCCGCAACGCGCCCAACCGTAATGCCCAGGCGGATGTCCACGCCGTCGCGGACCATGGAGTCGAAAAGGATTTTCGCGGCGTCCTGGTCCTCGCGAATCAGAATTTGCGGGGCGACTTCAATAAGAGTGACCTGCGAACCCAAGCGACGAAATGCCTGGGCGAGTTCGCAGCCGATCGGCCCGGCGCCGATGACGGCAAGGCGCCGAGGAAGTTCGGTCAGCGAAAACACGGTTTCATTGGTCAGATAGCCGGCCTCGGCGATGCCCTCGATGGGCGGGTCGGCGGCGCGGGCGCCGGTGGCAATCACGGCGCGTTTGAAACGGAGAGTCTTTCCGGCAACCGTAACACTGTCCGAGGAGGAGAAGCTGGCGTCGCCAAGGAAAACGTCCAAGCCGAGCGAGCGGAAGCGTTCGGCGGAATCATGCTTGCTGATGCCGGCGCGAATGCGGCGCATGCGCTCCATCACTGCGGCAAAGTCCGTCTCGACGCCGGGAGGAACACGGGTGCCGAAGCGCTCAGCGTCGCGAATATCAGAAGGAACGCGGGAAGCGCGGATGATGGCTTTCGAGGGAACGCAGCCAACGTTGAGGCAATCGCCTCCCATCAGATGGCGCTCGACCAGCGCCACCTTTGCGCCGAGACCGGCGGCTCCCGCCGCGGTGACCAGTCCGGCGGTGCCCGCACCCAGCACAACAAGGTTGTAACGCGGGGCCGGCTCCGGATTCACCCAGTCGGGCGGATGAACGTTGCCGATGAGTTGCGTATTGTACTCATCGCCGGGAAGCACTTCGACGGCGTTTGACTTGAACGGCATGGTTTCGAGAGTCGCCATCTATCCCTCCGCCCCGGATTCGCGCTCCTGCAAAACGCGGCGCGCGTAGCGGACAAGGAACGTGAGAACGATGGCAGCGACGAGGACGGCTCCGACCAGCGGCCAGGGGACTGCACCTCTCTGCAGGCCCTTTGTGAAAGCGTCGGCCCCAACAACATAGAGAACCGTTCCGGGAAGCATGCAGAGCCAGGACCAGAAAACGTACGTCCAGAAATTTACGCGGGTGAGCCCGAAGCCGTAGTTGGCCAGGCTAAATGGGAAAATGGGAACAAGACGAGTGATGGCGACCATAATAGCGCCATGTTTTTCTGTCATCACGTCGAGTTTGCGAAATTTTCCGTTGTTCGAGAGCCAGCGGGACATAGCGTCCCGGGCAAAATAGCGAGAGACAAGAAACGCAAGGCTCGCGCCGAGCGTGGAGCCGATACTCACTACGATGACGCCAACCACCGAGCCGAACAGTGCGCCTGCGGCAATGGTGAGAGCGGACCCGGGGAGCGCGGCAACCGTAGCCGCGGCGTAAAGGAAAACGAACACCACCGGCCCCCAGGCGCCCAGGGAATCAATCCAGCCGCGCAATTGGCCGAGGCGGTCGCCGAGACCGAAAACTTTGGCAAGCACCAGCACCGCGATGAGAGCGGCCAGCAGAAGGGCGGGGCGCACCCATGCGCGGCCAGAGGATTCTTGCGCCGATCCGGCGGTAGTGACGACCTGTTGGTGACTGCTCATTGTTGTGCCTCCGAACTTCGCTGGTCAGTCGTTTTTTTTGCTTGTTCAGGGACCAGTCGTAGTCGAGAAATTCGATTTTGTAGCGGGCGTGGAGAAGGAAGTCGCGGTCGGCTTCGCTCACGTACCGGCTGATGAAATTGAGGACAGCGCGCTCCGTGTCGGATTTGCCAGCGAAGTTGTCCGATGTGCCATAGGTCTTGATGAAGTCCTCACCGAACCATTGGAAGATGGGGGAGAGATAGACAGTGGCCTTGCCGCGGTTGATGCGAAGGCTGTGCGAACTGCGCAGGAAGGTGCGGGCCTGATCGTCGAGCTGTTGATCGAGATTTTCAGCGGCGTAAGGCTCGTTGCGGAGCGGAGGGCAGCTCATGGCTGCACAAACCAGCGCGACGTGAATGCGGGGCTCACTGAATTTGGCGCGCAGCGCGCTGTGCTCGATTTCGTTCAAGGTCATTTCGCGGCCTGCGACGACAAAGCGGAGCTGGTCCCAGACGCCGGGGATTTGACGGATGCTGTTCTTGGGATAAACGACCGAGCGGACGAGCGAAGATTTAATGGGGTAGTTGCGAATGATCGCTTCCAGCGTGAGAGCGTTGTAGGCGTTGATCCAGAAGGCGATCTTTTGTTGATCGCCCCAGGAGTCGAACTCGCCGGGCTTGACGAGGGACAAGGAGGCGGAGAATGCGTCGAGATCACCGCTGTTGGCCTTCAGGCTGCGATAATTTACCATTCCGCGGTCATCCACGTAGCGGGCGAGCGCGGCAGCATAGCGCTCATAGGAAAAAGCCCCGGAGTCGGCAGCCGCAGTTGCCGCAGGGAACTGGATCAGATGAGGCGCGCGGCGGTTCAGATACCACCAGCCACTGGCCACGAGCAAAACAACGGCAATTGCAGCGGTTATGATATGCGTTGCCTTCATGAGTTCCTATGATTCGTCGATAACGAACAATTGCAGCTAGCGGGCGCGCGCCGAAGGAAGCGTATCCGCAAGCACGGCCGGCGCCTCCGGGAGGTGTGTTGCCCGGGAGTTGTTCCCGGCGGCGCCGGCGTGACTGCGGTACCAAAGAGCCAAACGGGCGGGCGATACACCCAACAGGTAAGCCAGGATGATGGCCTGATTCAAAAGCGTAGTGCGCAAAACTCCCAGCCTCTCCCAGCGGCGCGCCGAAGTGATCACCGCAGCCGGAGCTAACGTGACGCGGCCCCAGCGCCCCATCCGACGCACAAACTCGAAGTCCTCCATGATGGATAGCTTCGAAAAACCGGCTGCGGTCCGGAAATGGTGCTTTCGCAGGAACAAGGCTTGATCCCCATAGGGCGCACGGAAGAATTTCGAACGGAAGTTGGCGAGTGCTTCAATGATTCGCAAGCTCCACCGCGGAGAATCGATGCGCAAGCGGAATGCCCCGACGACCACTTCCGGGTGTGACAGCGTCTCGCGAATTACACGCACAAAATCCGACGGGAGGCGGGTGTCCGCGTGCAAGAACAGAAGGATTCCGCCGCGGGCCACAGCTGCGCCTGCGTTCATTTGGCTAGCGCGACCGGCCGCCGCATGGATCACCCTCGCGCCGAAGGATTCCGCAATCATCGTCGTGGAGTCATGGCTTCCGCCGTCCACGACAATCACTTCGATGTTTTCCGCGCGTGGAATCTGCCGCAGCGCAGCGCCTATCTGAGCGGCCTCGTTCAGGACCGGAATGATGATAGAGAGAATCACTTCCTGCCGCCCGCCACTTTCAAACGGCAGAGTGGGGAAGTTCCGGCTCACCGGAGCAAGTTCACGCATGTTATGAAGAGCTGCAACACTCATTCTGAGATCACCCGAGTTGCGGGTCGGTAGGCCGACCACGCATACCAAAAGCTGTGCATGTAGGGGACGCGTTCCAAGCGCTTTCCCGCGAGCGGGCCGCTTATGGCTTTTCCTTCCAGTGGAGACCAAGCGGAACCCGTTTCGATGTCTTCGATCCGGGTTTCGCTGCCGAGTTTGCGGGCGTGGAAGGAGAGAGCTTTGCCCTCCAAAACCGCCCGGTAAACGCCCGGCGTATCGGCCTCACGGGCAAACATCACAGCGACCGGCTTGCCAGCGAGCAAGAACTGGACGACGGACTTCTTCTCCAGCACCGCTTGCGGAACCGCGACAGCGTCACTTGCGTCATGAACCCCGACAATCTTGTCCTTACCCCCGAGCCGCTCATCGCCTCGGGTACCGAAGAGACCGCGCTTCGAGGGATCTCGGAAGTAGCCGTCGTAGCCCGAGCCGCGCGTGGGGCCCGGTTTGCGTAGCACGAGCGTATCGGGATGAAGCTTTGTCCAAGCCTTCCAGGTTGTCTGCATCGCCGGGACTTCCGTCAGGCTCGATCCCAGCAGCGGGCCGCGAAGTGCTTTTCCATCCACCTGTGTCCACAGCGTTCCTGTTTCACGGTCAAACATCACTAAGGCATCCTTGTAGAGTTTCCCGCTGACGCCCAGCTCCAACTGTTTTCCGTTGACCTCGCGGGTGTACACGACACCCGTATGTGCCAGCGGTCACCAGGTGACAGCGATGGGGTGACCGCCGAGGCGGTCATTTACGATCTCATGATGCTCGAGGTGCCAGAGCGAGTAGGCCTTGGCCTGGCCGGTCACGGGGTCCAGCAACCCCAGGACAAGCTCGCCGTCCGCCATCCACTTGTCGGCTTCTTGCCGGCGCACAAAGACGGGCTGGTTCAAAGCGGGGATGGCGTCGGGTGCGAGAACCGTGACCATCGTGCCGTCACCGATCTTTTCTTCCACCCTTTGCCGCTGCTGCCCATCTACGCCGGCAGCCGAGAAGGCGAATCCCAAGACACACACAAGTATCGAGAATTTTTTCAGCACGGCTGTCCTCCGTCACCTGAGTATGAATATGTGTTCACAATGCCGCATCTTTGAGATGGCGAGGCCGCATGCGCTGCGGCGCAGGAAGGCGCTTCCGGCGACCCAAGGCTTCGCGCACCGCGGCGTCCAATTCGGCGCGCGTGGGAATCGTCCCCTGCCGCACCAGGCGATGGTCAACCAGCACGACGGGGGCATGCCAGCCGCCATGCTGGAGCGCTTCCCAAAGATGGGTGAACCACGGCTTGACCTCGAGCTCCACTGGCCAATCCGGATGGGCAGAAAGGAGGTTCTGCGCTTGCCCAACCGCCAGGTCACATTCGACACATTCGCCGTGGATGCGGAAGAACCATTTCTCCCCCGCCCAGCGGTACACGGTGATTTTGATTGGGTCCGTCACGCGATCAGCTCCTGCCCTGTCCTGCGCCTGGGTCACGACCTACGAACTGCCCAAGCGGTGGATCTTGGAACTGAATCCTGGCGTGCGGCCTCGCTGGGCCGCACGCCAGGATCAATGAAACGCTTCTACATCATGGCCCCGAGCTTCACCTCTTCCCACTTGCCGCCTTTGTTCACTTCCACCTTGGAGGCGAGAATCGCGCCGTTGTGGACACTGCCGTTGACGCGCACCTTCTGGCCGACAAAGGGAGCCAAAGCCAGAGAGGGTGCGAGAATGGCGTGGAACTTCTTGTCTTTGGTGAGCAGCCCACCAGGGGTGCCCGCCCTCAGACACATGGTGCCGCATTCTTTCATGGGGCCATGGTCGTTGCCGGTGAGTGAGTTGTCTGAGAGATAGCACTTGCTGTCCACCAGTGTGCCCTCGAACGTCGCTTCTTTCTGAGCGAATGCCACGCCGACCGCCAGGGCCAGCATCAGAGCGACGATAAACAGATACGGAAGCTTTCTCATCTGGATTTCCTCCTTTGAAGTGGTGTTACCCGTGGTTCGACAAATCTCCTGTGCTCGATTTGCGCCCGTCACATGGGCCTATTGCCCGGGGCATAAAGGCGTCGCAGACGAGCGTGCAATCGCTCGCTCACAGCCACCGGCGGACTAGGCGGAAGAGCATCGGACACGATCTCTAGCGTCTTACTCGTCGTGTTGTAGAGCACCCAGCAACGGTGACACCGCACCAAGTGCTGGGCAATCGCACGCGAGAGCTCCAGGTTCACGTCGTCGTCGAGGTAATTGGACAACTCAGCCAAGACTTGATTGCAATTCAGCATGGTTTGTCAGCCTTCCTTCGTGGCAAGGGGACAGAACTTCCCGCCACCATTCCTCGGATCATCCATCCCGCACGAATCCACCGCGACTTCCAGCCGGTCTCCTTTCCGAACCGGGCCGCCAGGTTCTCGCGAACCATCAGGCGAGCCCGCAAAAGGCGGGACTTCGTAGCGGCAATGGTGAGACCGAGAGCCTCGGCGGTTTGCATCGTGTCCAGTTCGGAGATGTCCCGGAGCACCAGCACCACGCGGTAGTCGGGGGGCAGCTCCTGGATTGCTTCTTGTACGATCCGCTGGATCTCTTCTTTCGCGTACAGATGCTCCGGGTTCTCCTGCCAAGGGTCGCAAAGTTGGGGCATGAACTCCTGATCTGATCCATCCGTCGCGTCGAGTGAGAGAGTCTCTTTTTGCCCGCGCAGTTTGTTGAGCGCCGCATTGATGGCAATGCGGGTCAACCACGTTGTGAATCGCGAATCCCGGCGAAATTCCGACAAGTGCTGGTATGCACTCAGAAAAGTGTCCTGCAACGCCTCCTCGGCGTCCTCCGGTTTGCGAAGAATCCCGAGCGCCGTGCGGTACACGCGGGACTCGTGTCGCCGCACCAATGCCTCGAAGGCCAGTGCGTCGCCTCCCAGCGCACGATCAATCAGCGTCAGATCCGGGTCACCAACAGCGTCTTTGACGGCCATCAATCCACTTTCCTTGGGGTGGCGAATCCCCGCCCTATGGGACACGACTCGCGGTCAAAAGGATTCAGCCCGCAATACCGGTCACCGCGCGCGCCACCGTCGGTTGGGGGCGTCCGGAGCCGAGGCACTCTTCTCTGCGCCCGAGTCCGACCGCATGCTGCTATTTCTCAAGCTGCGGATATAGTCAACCAGTGGCCAGATTTCCTCGTCCGAAAGATTCTTCCCGAATCCAGGCATGCCAGTCAGGCGAATGCCGTTCTGGATAATCCAAAACAATTCGGCATCCGACCACGCCTGCACTTGCGCAGAACCAAGGTCAGAAACACGGGGATACATAGCGGAACCGATGTCGCTGGGTGTGCGCCCGTCCAGCCCATGGCACGAGGAGCAGCGCGCACGGAATTGCATCCCGCCAATCATTACGGATTGAGATAGGTTTGCCGGTTGAAGGCGACCGATGTGACGCGCCGCCCGGCCCACCAGAAGGTGTTTCGCCTTCGTGGCGAGATAGGTCTCCGCTCGCCCCGGTTCATCGAGTGCGCGAAGCGATGCTTGCCTAAATACGATCCAGGCCAGAGCCACCAACCCAATGCACAGTCCAATCAGCCACATTGCACGACGAAGTTTCATGCTCCCCATCAGACACTTCCGCCAGCCAGAAGGATTCAAAGCGAATTTCACAGGACCTGGCAAGCCTGCGGGAGCTGAGAGTCACCCGACAAAACAAAAAAAGGAGGGGAACCCCCAAAGGGAATCCCCCTCCTGCGGTGGTGGTGGGGTTGTTAGAAGTTCAGCTTCAGAGCGAACTGGATGACGCGTCCAGTTGTGTCGGTGGTACTGGTGATTCGGCCAAACGAGCCAGAACTGACGTTGCTGATTGGGTTGTTGAAAATCGGAGTGTTGAACAGCTTGAAGAACTCCGTGCGGAATTCCAGGTTGGCTTTCTCGCCCAGGTAAGGATACAGCGGATCGAGCGCTATGGTCTTCGTCAGGGCCATGTCGAAGCGCTGTTGGAAGGGGCCGCGCAAGGCGTTGCGGCCGAGGCCACCGAACAAAACGCCAGTGCCCGGACCGACAGTGAAATTCCCTGTTCCGGGCGCCAGGTTTGCGTTTACGTTGGTGAGAATGGTTCCTGCCGGCAGCGTCGCGGGCGCGGAAAAACACGTCGTATTGATGAAGCGGTCCACAGCGTTGCTGACGTTGCCGCCAATGGTGAACCCGCCGTTGCAGGAGGTGTTCGCGCGACCAATCGCCGAGCCAGCACCCTGCAAGTTTCCGCTGGTGGTGGATACCACGCTGAATGGAAAGCCGGATTGGAGAGTGGTCACACCGCTCATCGACCATCCCCCAAGCACCCGTCCCATCAAGCCTTGCTTCGGGCCGGGGATTTCCCACAGGTAGGTGAAGATCAGGCGATGCTTTTGATCGAAGTTGGAAAGCCCCTTGTTGAGGTCAAAGGCCAATTGGTTGCCGCCGGAATTTCCCAAGTCCTGTGTAAAAGAACCGGAGTTATTGTCCAGCGATTTCGAGAAGGTGTAGTCGGCTTTGATCTGCAAACCCCTGGAGAAAGGGTGGCGCACGGAGAAAACCAACGCGTTGTACCAGGAATTGCCGGACCCGGTAACAGCGTTCAGACCCGTGGAGCTGAATCCCGGCACCAACGTGCGGGAATTGATGTTGGCCGAAGAATTGTCTGTCAAGCCGCCTAGGCCAGGATTGGCGGCGTCCACCAAATGCGCGGCGTTGATCTGGCGGCTGTGCAGCAGTTTGATGGCGCGCGAGCCGATATAGCCCGCCTCCGCCACCCAGCCCTTCAGGAACTCGTATTGCACAGTGAAGTTCCAGTTCTGGTTGTAAGGCGATCGGAGGGACCGTTCGAACGGATTGACGGTCAGCAAAGGAGTCGGCAATCCAGTGGCCGGATTTATGAAGTTTGGCGCACCGCTCGCCGCCAGGCTGCTGAATTGGGGGAATACCGGCAGAACGGGGAACTGATCCGGCGTCGGCAAAATCGGGTAGGGATTTGCCAAAGCCTGACTGCCGATGATGCCGGTGCCGGTCGCCCGGAACAACTGGAAGAAAGGCGCGCCGGTAATCAACTGAAGCAGGGTTTGGTTGGAGGTACGGACGAAGTAAATGCCGTATCCTCCGCGAACCGCGAGTTTTCCATCGCCGAACACGTCGTAGGCCAAACCGATGCGAGGCGCGAAGTTGTTTTTGTCGGAATCAAAAAGGGTGGACTCGCTCACACCCGGTGTCCCAAAGCCGCCACCCAGTCCTGCCGGGGAAATGAAGCCATCACGCAAGCAGTTTCCGCCGGTTTGCAAACAGGTTGAAGTGAGAAGGCTCGGATCGAAGTTGCCGATGCGATTCCGGATATCCGTGGACGGCGATAGGAAGTCGTAGCGCAGGCCGAGGTTTAAGGTGAGCCTGCGGAAGATGCGATAGTCGTCCTGTACAAACCCGCTGATGTCGTATGCGCGGAATCCGCGGTCGGTGACGCCGGTGCCGACAAAGACGTCGTTCGGCGTTCCCGTCAAGAAGGACTGGAAATCCGGGAAATTCAGGAAACCGCGCGAAGCAAAATTGTTGAAGGTGTTGATGTGGTACCGGCGGAACTCAAATCCTCCGCGAATGGTGTGCTTGCCCCGCGTCCAGGAGACGGTGTCCGTGAACGTGAAGGACAAGTTCTGACTGGCCTGGTCGTTGTTTGTGCTGATGCCCAGGCCAGAGAGAAGACCGTTGTCGAAGAACACGGCCGGCGTGCCATCAAAGAACGACGAGTTGAATCGCGTCATGCCGATGTCGGACAGCTTGGTCCCCTCGTTGGCCAGCGTTTTCGCCTTCAACAGAGTGAAGCCGCCATGGAACTCGTTCACCAGAGTGGGACTGAAGATGTGTACGTCGGAGACCGCGGCGTGCCAGTTTTCGCTTGGATTGGCCTGACCCTGGCCGAGACTTACGCCACCGCCAAACGGGTTGAGCGATTCCGGATCGGCATAGAAAAACCGCACGCCGAGTTGATTGTTCCTGAAAAGTTTCCGGTCGAAGGTAGCGTTGTACTGGTTCTCGTTGAAAATGGATGGTGAGGAAATGCTGAATGTCTGATTGGTGCCCAGCGCTCCGCTGGCCGATGGATAGAGCAGTCCGCCAAAGGGTCCCGGCTGATTGAGCCAGGCCACAGCCACGGGATCAATGCTGGCAGGATTCAATCCGAATGCCGCAGCCAATGATGCCGCGTCACGCGTTGCCGGTAGGACAGGTTGCAATCCAGAGACGGAGCCGGACACACCATTCTTCTGCCCCCAGCGCTGATAGGAGAAGAACCAAAAAGTTTCCTCAAGGCCGGGAACCGGTCCTCCGACTGTGCCGCCATACTGGTTCTGCAAAAGCGTGGGTTTCTTGGTGCCATTGCGATTGAAGAAGAAATCGTTGGCGTTCAGCGCATCGCTGCGGTAGAACCAGAAGCCACTGCCGTGAAATTTGCTTCCGCCGGACTTTTGGACCACGTTAATGACTCCGCCGGATGCGCGGCCCTGGCTGGCGTCATATTGGCTGGTGTTGACGCGAAACTCCTGAACGGCGTCGGGGTTGGGCACAGGCACGTTGCCGAGGTTGTTGTTTCCGAGATTGTTGGCATCCACTCCGTTCAGGACGAAGCTGTTGTTGGTACCGCGCTGTCCAGCCACAAAGACTTGCGGCGTGCCGCGTCCCAAAGCTGCTGGGCTTCCAAGGACAGCTCCAACACCCGGTTGCAACGCTGCCAAATCCAAGAAATTCCGGGTCGGCAGGGGGATGGCCTTGATCAACTGGCTGCTGATGACATCGCCTGTGGTGGCCGTGGCAGTGTCAACTGTCTGAGCGGCCTCGTTGACAATGATTTCTGTGGTGACCTGGCCAATGACCAATTTCGCGTTGGCCACAGTGGTTTTTGTCACTTGCACAAGGAGGTCGGAAAGGACGGTCTTCTGAAAGCCTTCCGACTCTACCTCGACTTTGTATGTGCCGGGAAGCAGGAAGGGAAAAGCGAAACTCCCATCTGATCCGCTCAGCGTTTCGGAGCGAACTCCCGTGCCCGTATTGCTGGCCGCCACCTTGGCTCCGGCCACAACGGCCCCGCCCGGATCCGTAACCGTGCCTTGAATCGAGCCGGTCGACGAACTGATCTGGGCCAGACCTGGCATGGCGAGCAGCAGCATGCCGACCGCCACATACAAAGCCATTCCGTGCAGACTCAGTTTTCCTCTTGCACTTCTTGTACCTCTTGAACTCATAGAATCCTCCATGTTTTGGTCGGCGCACGTCCCGATGAGTGGCAGATGCCTACGCGCGGGTCTCCGTAGTTTTTCTTCCGCCACAACCGAACAATTGGTCCCAGGCATATGCGCTCGCACTCCCGGCTTGTAGTGCAATGCCACCGCCAAGGGATAGAACGTGCGGTTGAATTTATTCTGGAAGTGCTGTCTGAAACCTACTGAAGCAGCAAGGTAATAACAATTGTTCCGAATTGCTTGGCTCTTTCAACCCACCTGAATAACCCTGAAATCACAAAAGCTGCGCACAATTGCGGAAGGGCCCTGCCGGTGGCACCACAAGTTAACGCTTCGAGCTGATTTTCCTTCCATTTGTAAAAGATTTCTTCCGCTTTACGTAGGGCAGCGCTTTCCCCCTCCTCAGGCAACGGAGGAATCGTCCTTGGAATCCAACTTGCCGATGCTCTCCCGTCGATGTCGCGAATCTTCTGTGTTGGACGCACCATCGAATGTTCGGGGAATAAAGGGAGTGGGAAAGCGATGAGCTTGTTGTCTTCGAACACACCAGCATCCGAGGTTCAGTGGCCTCCCGGCGCGGGCCTGCGCAAATCACCCACAGAAACTTCGCAGACGAAGCTCCTCCGTTTTGGAGAATTTGAAGCAGACCTGCTGCGAGGTGAGTTGCGCAGGAACGGAATGCGCATAGAACTTCGCGGGCAATTGATGGAAATGCTGCGGGTGTTTTTGGAGCGCCCCGGGGAGCTGATCACCCAGGAGGAATTTCGCAAGCTCCTCTGGCCTGGAAATGTGAATGTGGGATTCGAACAGAGCGTTTACACGGCGGTCAAGCAACTCCGCGAAGTGCTGGGCGACTCCGCAAGCCGTCCGCGATACATTGAGACCCGGGCCCGCCGGGGTTATCGGTTTATTGCGCCTGTGAATGTCTGGCGGGTCCCTGCCGCCGAGCCACTCGAAATCCAACTGGGCGAAGATGCGCGGCACTCCAGCATTTTCACCAAGTGGCTGCGCGGCTGCCTGTGCATACCTCGCGGGTGGGCCGTCTTGCTTCTCTTGGCGATGGGAGCAGGATTCTGGCTCGTGTATCGCCTGTTTTGATCCTTCCCCTGCATTCCCTTCATTGAATGGGGGGCATTGTTTCCCGGCTGAATCCTCGCGCGGTGTGCATGCATCTTATGATTTGACTGTTCGTTCCAAACATGGCATTTTGGGAGCGGAGAGAACAGGACTATGCCGTGGGAAAAGCAATTCGATGTAGAGAAGGCACTCGAGCGGGCCAAGGACACGTTTTGGGCATTGGGTTACGAGGCGACCTCGATGGACGTGCTGCTGAAACGGATGGGAATTCATCGCGGCAGCTTCTACGATACGTTCAAAAGCAAGCGCGACATCCTGATCTGGTCCTTGCAGCAGTATGACGCACGCAATCGCGCCGCGCTGCTCCGTGCGGTGACAAAAGGAAAGTCACCCCGCGCGGCGATTGCCGCCGTCTTCCGCAGCATGATTGACGGATCGCGAGGACCCCAGAGCCGCCATGGTTGCTTCCTGGTGAATTCGGCGCAGGAAATGGCCCCCAAAGACAGGGAAGCGGCTCGGATTGTCCGCAATGGATTCCGGGACATCGAACAGTTTTTCACGGAGCTCATCCGCCGGGGACAGCAATCCGGCGAGTTTCGCAAGGACCTGGATGCCGTGGACTTGGGCCGCACCCTGATGAACCAGTTGATTGGCTTGATGGTTCTGGTGCGTGCCGGAGCCGCGAAGCCGGTACTGAAGTCGGTGGCGCAGCAGGCGGAGAAGCTGCTCGCCTAGCAGGCGGCAAAAAAATTTTGTTTTGTATAGAACGAACGTTCCAAACTACACCAATCAAAAGGAGAACTGAACCATGAACGTGAAACCTCTTAATGAAAAGACTGCACCGGAAGCTGCCCGCGAAGTGCTGGCGCAGGTGCGCAAGAATTTCGGATTTGTTCCCAACCTGTTGGGCACGATGGCCCATGCCCCGTCTTTGCTGAAGGCCTATTTAACGGTCTCCACGCTGTTGGATGAAAGTTCGCTGACTCCCACGGAGCGCCAAGTGGTGCTGCTGGCGGCAAGCGCGGAAAACAACTGCGGATACTGCGTGGCGGCGCACACGGCCATTGCTGCGATGCAGAAGGTTCCGCAAGACGCAGTGGACGCCATCCGAAATCGCCGGCCGATCGCCGACGCGAAGCTCGAGGCCTTGCGGCGGTATGCTGAAGAAACGGTCGAGACTCGCGGCTGGCCCTCGGAGGCCACGCGCAAGCGGTTTTTTGATGCGGGCTACTCGGCGTCCCAGGCATTGGAGGTGGTGCTTGGCATCGGGATGAAGACCCTCTCCAACTACACCAATCACCTGGCCGGGACCGAGCTCGACGCGCAGTTTGCTCCCGCCGCGTGGGCCAGTGAAGCAGTTGAAAAGAGATAGCCTTTGACCAAGCCAGCAAACCACGGAAGCGCCGACCCGCCTCAAATTGTGGGGCACGAACTGGTGGGCAGGGGAGAAGAAAAGGTCATCGTCATGCACAATTGGATGGCCACCCTTCGCAGTTTTGAAGGGCTCTGGCCTTTCCTCGATGGCGAGACGTTCACCTACGCGTTCATGGATCACCGTGGCTATGGCAAGTCGCGGCAGATTCAGGGTTCGTACACCGCAAAGGAAGCGGCTTCCGACGCTGTCCGATTGGCAGACCATCTCGGATGGCAGCGTTTTCACGTCGTCGGTCATTCGATGAGCGGCATGGTCGCGCAGAGGCTCACCGTGGATTTCCCACAGCGTATCAAGTCTCTAGTAGCCGTAACTCCTGTGCCTGCTTCGGGAGTACCGCTCGATTCCGACGGCCTTGCCTTGTTCTCGTCGGCGGTGACGGACGATGGAAAATGGAAAGAAATCTCGGACATGATCACCGGTCAGCGGCTTTCGACGCGGTGGCATGAGTGGAGCTTGCGCCGGTTCCGAGAATCGGCGAATGCCGACGCCGTGCGGGGCTTCCTACGCATGTGGGTGGAGACGGACTTCCATGAAGAAGTGAAAGGGAATCCAGTCCCCGCGCTGGTCATTACCGGCCAACACGACTTTCCCGCTTTCCGCGAGGAAGTCATGAAAACAACGCTTGGCCAGTGGTATCAGAAGGCCAAGGTGGTCGTGTTCCAAGGCTCCGGCCACCATCCCATGGCCGAGGAGCCTCTCCACTTCGTCGCCGTTGTCGAAACGTTCATGCGCACGCAGAGTGGAGCATGTTGCTGCGCGTCCGCATGCACTACCGCGTGAGTACATCCCTACTCCCCCGGCTCCGTGTGGGCCGGGGAAGTGGGAATTGAAGCGCCTTGATCGCACTGAGAAGTCGGAAGCACAACATTCATTTGGTCAGGAGGAAAAACATGCTTCGAGACAGCTTACAGGTAGCCCTCATCGTGGGTGGTTCCAGCGGGATGGGCAAGGAAGTCGCGAAGCGCCTGCTGCGGCGCGGTGTTTCCGTGATTCTGCTGGGCAAGAACTCGGACAAACTGGCCAGTGCGAAGGCAGAATTGGAGTCTCTTGGTTCGGTGGACACGATTGCCGTAAACCTGGGCGATGAGAAGCAAGTGGATGTATATGTCGAGCAGCTTCGATCGTACACCGGACACATCAAATTTCTGGTGAATGCGGCAGGGGTTTTCAACCCCACTCCCTTCCTTACACACACGAAGGCCGACTATGACCAATACCTGCTGCTGAACCGCGCACTTTTCTTCATCACCCAGGCAGTGGCAGAAAACATGAAGCGCCACGGAAGCGGATCCATCGTCAATATTGGCTCGATGTGGGCAAAGCAAGCGATCAAGGCCACCCCATCGTCAGCCTACTCCATGGCAAAAGCAGGACTGCACGCGCTGACGCAGCACCTGGCAATGGAACTGGCCGATTACAACATCCGTGTGAATGCGGTTTCGCCGGCAGTTGTGGTGACGCCTATCTACGAGGCATTCATCGAGCCCTCAAAAATCGGCCCGGCCCTAGCTGGGTTCAATAGCTTTCACCCGCTGGGACGCATCGGGCGCGCAGAAGATGTTGCTGCATGCATCGATTTCCTGCTCTCGGATGAAGCGAGCTGGGTGACCGGAGCCATCTGGGACGTGGACGGCGGAGTGATGGCCGGAAGAAATCAATAGTTGGCATAACTAGCCGCACCGGATCAAATTGACATGCGGTGTCCTGGCGGCCATGCGTGCAGTGTGGACAAATCCTGCTTCCTGAATCTTTTGCCGGTCGTGTCGATCTCATGATGTTAGGAGCAACAACGAACCATGCCTATGCAATACGACTTTGTCGCGATCCCTGACTCTGCGGTTCCTCGCGCAGCTACCCCTTTGCTTCAACACATGCTAGACATCTATGCGAGTGAAACAAACAAAGTTGTGGACGTCTGGCGCGGGTTTAGACCCACGGAGATATCCTTCCGACCCCACCCACGCTCAAGCACGGTACTGGAAATCCTGAAGCACCAACTGCTTTCGGAGCGGCGCTTCTTCGGTGAGTTCCTCGGGGCGCCCGAGCCGCCCGCATCCGAAGTGCTGCCGCGTAGTGAGACACCTCAAGCATACGTCGAGCGCATGGTTGAATTGGCATTGCCTCGGCTGTCTTTCTTCGCGGGGCAAGACGTGGCGTGGTGGCAGGCCCGCGTGCCGTTTTTCGATGTGGAGCGCGAGCGTATCTGGGTTTTCTGGCGCCGCGTTTTGCATACGGCACACCATCGCACGCAACTCACCGTGTACCTACGACTGCTGGAGAAGCCCGTGCCTCCGACATATGGCCCAACTGCGGACGTCACTTGGAAAGGCGCTGACCCAACTCATACCGTTGACGCCGCTGCGAGGAAGTGAAGGGCTGCCAGCTACGCCAACGAAGCCAAGTGAATCTCCGGGCCACACCATTCAGATTCTGCGACTTGCTCAGGACTGCCACGGCTGCAGTTTGACGCCGTAGTTTTCCCGGCGCCAGCGGTACGGGAGGTCGCGAATCTCGCCCGGTAGGGCGGTGAAGAGAAATTGGAAAGCGTCGAGGAGCACGGTGAGTTGCTGCGGAACGTTGAACGGCTCTCCCAATGGATGCCCAAACGGCCAGCGCAGGAACAGTGCACGCGGTGGCTTCACCTTTTCAGTGACGTCGCGCAGGATAGAAATGGACACGGTGGGAATTCCCGCTGCTTCGATGGCCCGCTGTATCAGTCCCACGGACCGATTGCAGAGCCCTCAAGCGGGAGTGAGAAAGACGAAGTCCGGCTCTTCGGTGGCCAGATCGGCGAGCAACTGCGGAAGAATTCTTTCCTTCAGAGTGAGGAGATGGGGGCCGTCGATATGGCCCATGAAGGAGTAATGGCTGGGTGTCAGGCCGGCGACTAGACCTCTTTGCGCCAACTCGCGCATGCGGTCCAGTGGCAGGAGGATATTGAAGTCGCGGTCGGCATCTCTGTGATCGTAATAGTTGTGCGTGATGGTGAGATCTTCCGCGCGGGCGTCGCTCGGAATCGTGCGATAGGTGGCATCTCCCTCGGGATCTTCCATGTTGAAGGGCTTCTCATTCCGCAGGTGAATTCCTCCGGTCGTGATCAGGCAGACTCGGCACTGGCGCAAGGGTTTGCGGATGGGAGCCCAAGGGACATCGGTTTCCATTTCAATGTGCGCGAGTTTTCCCCATACGCGGCCGACCCACGGGATGCGCGTAAACACCTTGGCGAGCAAACCGTCCAGCTTTTGATGGAGACTCATCGATCTGCGGTATTTCCGCCGCAGGAGGAGCCGGTGCCGGCCGTGCAGCCATAGCAGTGGTTGCCGGTGACGATGTGGCGCGCATACAGCTGAGCAGCGTCGAAATCGCGAATGTGGCGCGGCGCGCCGTGATTCACCGGCAGATCGAGCATCTGGTTGAAATCGCAATCGAAGAGCGTGCCGTCCCATCCCACGGAGAGCGTATAGCGGCACATGACACCGGCGGCCGCAGAGGGATTGAAGGCGTTCGCCAGCCGTTCCATATAGCCTTCGTAATTACCTGTGTTCACAAGGAACTCGAGGAAACGGCTGATGGGCATGTTGGTGATCGTGTAGAGGCGGCTGAAGACGACCCCGTGTTGCGTTTCCAGTTCGCGCTTGAATTGTTTCTCGATGCTTTCCTGCTTCGGCGGGAGGAACGCGCCCACGGGGTTGTACACCAGGTTCAACTTCAGCCCGGTGCCTTCTTTTCCGTAGCCGAGTGAGTTCAGTTTGCGCAGAGCCGCAATGGATTTGTCGAAGACGCCTTCGCCGCGCTGCGAGTCGGTCTGCGCTGCGCGATAGTACGGAAGCGAGGCAATCACCTCCACCTGGTGCTTGGCGAGAAACTCCGCCAGACCGGCTTGACTGGGCACCAGAAGAATCGTCAGGTTGCAGCGATCAATGACGTGGCGGCCGAGCGCCTTGGCCTGTTCTACGAGAAAGCGGAAACTGGGACATAGCTCCGGCGCACCACCGGTGATATCGACTGTGGGAATGTCGGTCTGCGCCAGCGCGCGGATGCACTGTTCGGAGGTCTCGTGCGTCATCACTTCTTTGCGGTCCGGCCCGGCATCCACATGGCAGTGTGAGCAGGTCTGGTTGCACAGCTTGCCGACATTGATCTGGAAGACAGTGATGCCCGTGGCGCAGAGCGGGTCGAGCCCCACGACACCCATTCGCTCCTCGAAGGGCTTGAAGCCGTTCGACGATGAAAGGATGCGGAGCTGCTCCTGCGCGGAACCCAACTGACTTCCGCGTGCTTTCAAACTTTGTGTGATCTGGACAATCATTTCTGCTCCAACCTTCGTAATACGTCCTCAAGCCGTCCGACGATCCTCAGCAGCAACCGGAGCCCGGAGCGCAGGTGGCGCCTTCGTTCTCGGTCTTTCGGTAGCGCTTGCCCTTCGTTTCCGCGGGTGGGCGCAGCGCCGTCTGGCCGCAGGCAAAAGGCTTCGCTTTTTTCAGCGGAACCTCCTTCAACGGCGGAACGGAAACCACGTCGCTCGCGTAGGGATCCCCGGTGAGAATTTCGTAGGTCTTGTCGCACACAGCCATGCGCTGCCCGCGAACGAGCGTGTGACCGTCGTCGTCTTCCACTTTCTTCCATGGGCCCTTGTAGATCACCGCCTGATTGCGTTCGAAGCAGGGTCCCTGTTTGCCTTTGCGCGCTGTCACGGTAACGCTGCGGAACTCGATTCCACGAATCGTCTTCCAAGGGTGCTCGTCGTACTTGTCCAGCGAAATGGCATGGAATCCAGCTCGCTCAAATGCGGCGAGGAATCCCGTCTCGGTGAAGGCGCCTGCGATGCATCCGCTCCAGAGCTCAGGATCACGCTTCATTTCCTCCGGCACGGTCTCGTCGGATACGATATCGCTAATGGCCACGCGCCCGCCGCGCTTGAGCACGCGGAACATCTCGCGGAAGAGCTGTTCGCGGTCCTCTTCGCGCACCAGGTTCAGTACGCAGTTGGAGATAATCACGTCCACCGATTCGTCGGGAATCATCGGCGCGCCCGTGCGCAGCCGGGCCTGGAACTCTTCGAGGCGGCGCAGGTCATCGCTCGAACGCACCGGGTTGGCCTTCAGGTAAGGGTCCACCTCGTCGAGCGGAAGCGCGAGATCCTGGATGCGCGCGCGGAGAAACTTTACGTTGTTGTAGCCGAGCCGCTCAGCCATCTCCCCCTGGTATTTGCGCGCCAGGGCAAGCATTTCGGGATTGAAGTCCACTCCAATCACGCGGCCGTTCGGGCCGACAATCTGCGCCGCAATGTAGCAAACCTTTCCGCCACCGCTGCCAAGGTCGAGTACTGCGTCGCCTTCACGCACGTAGCGCGAGGGATCGCCGCAGCCATAGTCTTTCTCGAGGATTTCCTGCGGGATTGCGCCGAGGAACTTCGGATCGTACGTCACGGGACAACACAGGGCTACCTCGCGGGCCTGCGCCGCGCCCTCATAGCGTTCACGCACGGCGGATTCAACGTCGAGCACTGAGGTCTTACGAGCCATCCGTTCCTCCTTAAAAGCAAAACTCCAAATTCATCAAGCCTTCAGCAGCCAGAAGATTGCTGCTGCCAGCAGAGCGCCGAGCGGCAGTGTGGCCACCCAAGACAACACAATGTCACGGACGCGTCCCCAGTCGGCTTCCTTGCGCCGGAGGATTCCGATCCCGAAGATGCTGCCGGAAGTGACGTGAGTGGTGGAAACCGGCAGTGCCCAGAACGAAGCCAGCAGCACGAGCGAGGCAGCCACCAAGTTTCCAGTAACCGCTTCTTCTGTCGCCATGGGCGTGATCTTGTGGCTCATGGTGTGCGCGACGCGGGCGGCGCCCAGAATCCCGCCTAATGCCATGGCCGCTGCTACCATTCCAAAATTGAGCCTCGCGCTAGCTGCGGCGGCCACCAGCAGCAGCGCGGAAATCTTGGGTGTGTCGTTCAGGCCGCGGGCAAAGCTGATGGCGGCGGCGGAAAGCCAGTGCAGCGCATCCCCAATCCGCACACGCATCACTTCCGCGCCTGTCTGGCACTCCTCACCGCCAGCCCAACGCACTGCGGGTGGAGCCAATACGGCCGCGGACGCATAAGCACCGGCTGGCACGGCCGCCAAGGCAGGTTCGTCCACGCAAATGCAATCGCGCCGGCCGGTGAGTATGCCCGCGCGAGCCAACAACGGATAAAGACCCAGGGTCAACGCCAATGCGACCAATGGCGAGAAGAGAAGAGGCGCAACGACTCCCGCACCCAATGCAGCGAATTTTACTTGTGCAAAGCTAGCGGCGACAACGCCAGCACCAAGCATGGCACCCGTCAGGGCGTGCGTCGTAGAAATCGGCAGGCCCAGCCGTGAGGCCAACAGCACTGTGGCCCCCGCTCCCAGCGCCACCGCAGCCAGGAAGGGAAGCTGCGTATGGATGTTCGTGGCCAGCAAATTCGAACCGTTAAATTTGGCGACCAACCCGGACGCCAGCCAAATGGCTACTACGGAGCCGAGGAAAGTGAATCCAGTGGCCCAAGCTAAAGCCTTTCGGTAGCTGGTCTGTCCAGCGCCCCAGAGCGTGGCAACGCCTTTGAAATTGTCGTTCGCGCCGTTCGCGAAACTGAGCAGCGCAACGCTTGCCACAAGCAGATAGATCAATGGCTCTCCTATTGCCACAGACTGGAAACCTGGTCGTTTTGTCTGGTGGCCCTGTACTTTGACACACCCATATGCTGCTTTGGATTCAAAATTCTTGCTGTTTGAGTAGGTTTTCGCCCAGCCGGATATTCTGCCCTATTTTTCGACCGGGTATCCTTTGCGGACCCAGTCCGTTTCGAAATTCGTTGGGATTTTCAGCACCCTGAGTTGCTTGAAGCCCATTTCTTGCAGGGAGCTGAACGCGGGCCGCACATTCGGGCACTGGTCCCACGGGCAGCAGCCGCAATAAATGACGATGGACTGCGTGCGTGGGAGATTCATAGCCCACGCCTTCAAGGCTTCGAGTCCCGCAGGGTTTCCAGCCGCGCCATGGAACTCAGCGCCGGGAATGTGACCGCCCCGAAACAGGAACCGGGGACCGACGTACACAATCGTCGGCTTGCTACGTCCCGCGTCGGACAATTCTTTGGCCAACTCGGCGGGCTGCAGGAGCTTCGAGGTGGCCCAGATGTCCGATGCCCGACAAGCAATCGTCGCTGTACCAACAAAAGCAGCGATAAATAAGAGTGCCTTCAGTTGGCGAGAAAATACCATCTCGACCCTCCTTTACATTTCCGCGTGATCCCGGTACCAAGTGCGCAGGGTTTGTTCCGCGGGTTTGCCGGCGGGGCTGAAATCTCCGTCGTACCAAGCCCACCAGAAGATGCCGCGCAGCCAAGGCTTGCCCGCAAACGTTCGCAGAATGGCTTCATACCCCGCCGCTTGTTCGGCCACATCGGGCTGGCGGTTTGGCGGAGCCCAAGGCCGGAACGTTCCGCCTTGGAGGCTGGGATACCCGACTTCGGTGAAGAGTACAGGCCGCTGCCAGCGCCGCTGAATAGTTTCGATCTTTTCGGCCAATACCCGTCCCTGGGCCAGCATTTCGGAAAGTCCCTGCCCGGGCGACTGCGTGAGCGGGTAGTAGTTGTTCAGCCCGACAAAGTCCAGCGCGTCCCAAAAGTGCAGAGATTCAAACTCCTCGCCCCAATTCGCCGCGTAGGTGAGCGGACCGGAGTAAACGCGGCGAACGTCAGTAATGAGCTTTCGCCAATCAGTTTCATGTTTGGTGAGACAGCCGAGTTCGTTGCCCACAGAGAACAGAGCTACGCCCTCGTCCTGGGCAATGCGCGCGTAATGGCGGATTAGCTTGGCGTAACTCTGCATCCAAATGGCCCGCTCGGCGGGGTCTTCGATGCAGATGTTCCCGGCAAATCCCTCGCCGCCATCGTAAACGTGCGGCTTAAGCAGAACTTGCATTCCCAGGCCCTGCGCCGTGCGGATGGCGCGGATCAAGCGCTCGTCGTTCGCTTCGGTGTTCGCGTGGTACTGGATGCGGCCACCTCCGCGATAATGCTCATGGGTAACGATAGCGATGGCGTTGCTCCCGAGGAACTGGAGCCGGGGAAGCTCCCGCTGCACCACCTGCGACGAAAGTTCAGTCGGCTTCAGGCTCATGCCTTGAAGAAATCTCGAATCCAGTGAGCGGGGGGCGAGCTTAGTTTCCTCCTGCGGCGCAGCGTGCGTGACCCATTCGTCCCAGTTTTTTTCGAGTTCGACAGTCGAAGTATGTAATAGCTGCGCAGCTTCATTCAGCGAAGCCCCTTCCGGCAGCAAGCTGTAGAGCTGGTGCAGGCGGGAGAGTTGAGAACCCTCGGCGAGATGCTGCACCCACGCTCCTCCAAGCGCTTCGCCTTGCGAGGGCGGCAGTGCTGAACGGCGGCTCTCTTCCACCAAGTCCGCCAGCGACAGGCGTTCCCCTTCGACCCGCAGGCGAGCCACCCATGCAGCCAGTGAACGGCCTTGCCATTCGCCGATAACCCAGCGTGCCACCCACGTGCCAACCAAGGATGATTTTGACAAGCCCCAAGCACCGGCAAGGTAAAGCCGCGCGTCTTCCGCCGGCGAAAGTGACGGCCCGCCAGAGTCGGCCGCAACGCGGGCCGTGGCGCCGTCTAATTGAAACGAAGAGAAGCCGCGCATCGGGCCGCGACGCAACAAGGCGAGGGAGCCCGGGTACACCACGATCCGCAAGCGAACGGCATCTCTTGGCCATGGCAGGCGCTTTTCAAACGCTGCGAATTTGGATTCTCGCTCTGATGCGAAAGCCTCCGCCTCGGACCGGCTCCAATGCTGCGGGTCGTAGAGAACTTCGTAATGCGGCGTTTGAAGCGAAGCCAATGTTTGCTCGCCTTGCCACACGCGAATTCTTTCGGCGCTGGCAAGCCCCGCAGCTAGCGTCAGTGCTGCCGCCAGAGCTAGCACGGCGTGGCCGGGGGTTGGCGCGGGGATCATGCGCCTCGGACGGCGCCACAAAGCGAGCAGGATAAGAACTAGTGCTACAAGCATGGGTCCGGCCAAAGCCCAAGCCGGCGCGCTTGTGCGGAAGGCACGTTGCGGGCTCTGGGCCGCGGCCCAAATCGCTGTTTGCATCGCAGCTCCCAAGGCCAGCGGCAGCGCTGTCAGTGCGCGTCCCTCGAAAGAGACAACTGGTTCCTGCCCATCCGGTCCGTGCAAGCCCTCCACCACGCGCACGCCCAGGACCGCAAAGACGACGGCCAGTGCAAGCAGCGCCGAAGGGAATAACGCCGCCTGGTTCGCATCGGGGAACGAGTCGAGCAGTTGCCGCAGCGGGCGGCCCGTGCCGCCAAACCCAAAGCGGACGAGTTGCCACGCACGATTTATTGTTACCCACAGCCCGCCAAAGAGGACGCACAAACGCGGCAGGATTGAAAATCCTTGGCCGCCCGAAGGGCGCCGCGCCAAATACCACGCGCCCGTCAGGAAAAGCAAATCGGCGGCCATGGCGAACGGCCACTGAATTCTCACCCACAAATCGAAATTGCCAACTCCGCGGCCAATCGGGAAAAACTGCCACTGCCACGGGGTCACACGCCAGAACAGGCTGACCCCCGCCACGCGCGCCGCAAGAGTCGCCGCCCCGGATTCCACCAGCTGAACCGCCCAGTACCCCAGATAAGCGGCAGGTAACCAACTGAAGCTGCTCAGGAGTTTTCCGGTAATGCGGCGGATCATCACATGGCACCCAGATTACCCTTGTAGCTCAGACCGCGGTCACACTGAGAAAGTTTCAAGTTTCAGTTGTTTGATGCCTGCGATGCGCCCTGAGTTTCTACGTGCGCCTTTGTCGCCCCGCCCGTTCGAGCTGTAAACAGGCCTCGAAAATTCTGTAGCAATGGGCTCGGTTGCCGGCCAGCGAAGCGAGCCGCAAGAATACCCAGCGCCGCCCCGTAGGCCAGATGCGCGAGCGTGACCGTGATGGGAAAACCGATGGAGAACTGTAGTCCAAATTTTCCGACGCCGAGTGAAGTAACTACAGGACTGACCATAAAGCCAATGCCAATGGCGAAACCGTACAGAACTCCCACCCAGCGCCGCGCGGTTCCGAAAATCACGACGTACAATATTGCGAAGCAGGCGCCGTTCCAGAAATGATAGGCCCATCCGGCGATGTCTGAGGCGACCGAAGGACCGAGCGCAAACCGGTCCAGCAACAGCACTCCCATCAATCGCGGCAAATTTCCCGGCATATATTCCAGATGAAATCCGGTCAAGCGCACAACTTCGAGCGGCAATGTGGCAATGATTCCGGCGAGCCCTCCGAGAACCACCAGCCGGGCAATCGCTCTGCGCCACAAGTATCCCAGCGCTGCAGCCACGACCAACACGGCCACCGATGGCAAGAGAAACCGAGTCGCCATTTCAGCCAGCGATCCGTGTCCGGCCATCGCCGCGGGGAATAGGTTTGGTCCCACCGCGGCGGCCAGCATCACGATGCCGAGTAGAAGAAGTGATTTGAGTTGAGTGTTCATAGTTTTATGGGGGGAGGAGAGGGACTAAAGACCGTCCCTCTCCCTTGTGGGGTGAGGTGGGACTACATTCCGGCCATGCGGGCGAGGCCTTCCAGCTTCTCGTCCAGCATTGCCGCGGTCTTGTTGATTTCTGAGTCGTTGAACTTGCTTAGCTGTGTCGAGGCTTTCTCGTAACTGATGGAAGTTTTGCCGTTTACTTCCGTCACGAATACGCGCAGCGGCACATACAGCCCAACGCCGTGGTTTCTCTGGAAAAGCATCTTGCCGACAGTAGGATTGCCCACGAGGAACGTTGTTGCCTTCAGGTCCAAGCCAGTCATCTTGAGCATGTTGCCCTGATCCACTTCGGCCATGACCATCATTCCGCCCTGGCCGACTGCGGACTTCAGGTTCTTAATCGTTTGTTCGAAGGAATGCTTGCTTTCCACAACGACCCGATCCTGCTGGGCAGAAGCCGGTGTCGCGAAGGCAACAAACGCAGCAAGAATCATGATCGCGAGGAAAGTCGCCTTAACTCTCATTCTATGTTTCTCCTTTGTGGTGATGCCACGCCGCATAGGACACGGCGCGCGCTCAGAAAGATTCAACGGTTCTCGAAAAGAGCATTTGCACAGCAGACTGTGAAAACCGCCCCGCTTTCCTGGCCCCTCGATGTTTTCATTATTGGTTACTCCGGACTGCCCCTGCGGGACTATCTGAAGCCGCTAGATGCGCAAGTCGGACCCATGTGGCCGGTGGCTGGCTGGCAAAACGCTCTACTATTACAGGGTCGAACTGAATTCCCTTACCGCGTACAATTTCGACATAGGCTTCATCTGGGGTGCGTGGTTCGTGGTACGGCCGCTTCGTTGTAATCACATCGAAAGTGTCGGCAATGGCGACGATGCGGGAGCCGAGCGGGATTGCCTCCCCCGTCAACTTTTGTGGGTAGCCTTGCCCGTCAAACCGCTCATGGTGATGCAGGATTATCTCTGCTGCTTCTCCAATGCATTCCAGTTCTTTCAAAATGTTCCAACCGAAAACAGGATGTTGCCGCATGATGTCGCGCTCACTCGGGATCAATGCGCCGGGTTTGAGCAAGATGGTGTCCGGGACCCCTACTTTGCCCACGTCGTGCATCAGCCCTGCGCGCGCAATGTCCGCGATCTGCCATGAGTCTAAACCGAGTTCTCGGGCCAAATGCTCAGCATTCAGGCTCACCCGCCGGGAATGACCGTAGGTCTCCTGTTCTCGCGCATCGAGGATGCGCGACAAGGTCAGGAGGAAAGTGCTAAGACCTTCGGCCCCACTGGATCCCGGCTGGCATTTTTCCACTTCTCCAGCCAACAATTTGCGGAAGGCTCCCAACCCAATGTCTTTGTTTGCTGCATGGATGCAAGCAATCATTCTTTCGCTGCCGAAGTTTGCATTTCCTTCCTCTTGGGCTGGGGGCATTGGGGTATCCCGTATTCTTAGACCGTCGTTTTTTCGCGCTTGGAAGGGCCGCCCAAGCACGGTTGGATGGGACCACTATCAATCTTCGATTCGCGGGAGCGCCGCGCGAAGGCAATGATCAAGGCAAGCAAGAAAATGGCGCCAAGAATAGTCAGCGCAAACATGATCTTTCACCTCCGCCCGATTCGACACGCGCTTAGGGCAAAACGATTCATCCGCCGCGGGTCCAGCGTTTCTTGAATCCTCCCGCCGCTTCAAGTCGTCGGATTCGTAGGAGGAGCGCTTTGCGGCGAACTCTGGCATCTGAGTTTTCAACACGCGCGCCATCGGAGGGCAGTGCTTCGCTCCGGTGCATTGAAATCTTGGGCGGCAGCGTCCGGCGCGCAGAGGCACTCCTACTTGGTGGATTGGAAGTGTTAATGGCTGCGCGGCCGGCGGGTAGCGAAGGCGGCGGAGATATCTACTGCTTCCACTCTAACCGGTGCGGACCACATCACTTTGCTCCAGGCCCGACGCCTACTGGCGAATGGGGTTAAGAGCGCTATGCCGAATTGGACGTAGATCAGGAGGAGAAAGATGAGTGTAGAAGGCGAATCCAAGTTGCCTCCCTGCGAATTTCAGGCAGACAAGCTGATCCTGCAAGTCGACGAACTCGTGAACAGCGAAATCAACGCAATTTCACCGGTCGTGGACAGGCTGATGCTTTTGATCAAAGAAAGTGCCTGTGCCCTTGCGCATGAATTCGAGGTGGAAACCGCGCTCCGAGAATCTTTGGCCAACGCTGTTCTCCACGGGAACCAGCAGGATCCTCGCAAGAAGATCCGCATCTGTTGCGCCTGCCAGGCGGATCGCGGAATTCTCATCATCGTGAAGGACGAAGGCGAAGGCTTTGACCCCGCGAAAGTACCGAGCCCGCTGGTAGCGGAAAATTTACATTCCGACCATGGGCGCGGGATTTATATGCTCAACATGCTCATGGACGAAGTTCATTTTGAGCGCGGTGGCACCGAAATCCATATGCGGAAGGGCTGAAACCATCGCGGGTTGATGTGCAACACTGCGGTACCTTGCGGCAAAGATAAAGGGCGTGAACACAATGCAGTTTCTATTGAACCACGGATATCTGACGGTTTTCTTCGGCCTATTGCTGGAGTACCTGGGATTACCCATTCCGGGGGAATTGATTTTGCTGTTCTTCGGAGCGCTCGTCTTCTGGGGCAAGCTGGAGATGTGGGTTTTGGTGGTGGCCGGCCTGGCGGCTCTGCTTCTTGGTGATCATGTCTGGTACTTCGCGGGTCGCCGCGGCGGCAAGAAATGGTTGCACTTGTTCTGCCGAGCCACGCTGGGCTCAGCGCAATGCATGTCCCGCACGGAGGATTTTTACCGTCGATACGGACCAACTTCGTTGTTGTTCGCAAAGTTTGTCCCGGGCCTGCGGACCTTTGCCAGCCCCATGGCCGGGATGACCGGCGTTCCGTATCGGCGCTTCTTGGGCTTCGACCTGATGGGAAGTTTGCTGTGGATCACGAGCATCACCTGGCTGGGCTTCTTGATGGCCACGCGACTCTGGGAGGTTGTGGCTCGGATACAGCGCTTGGGCAGCACCATTGCGTTGGTTTTGACGCTGGCTGTGCTCACTGTCTTGGCATTGCGTCTGCGAAAACGGCTGAAGTATGGCGAGCCGGACCTCCATTCTCAATCTGGCATGAGCAGCGACATGAATTAGCAGTGCTAGCTCAGCAAAGAGGCGGAGTCGATCTGGCAGTTTAGCGAGGAGTCGGACGGATATTCGGTTTCGAGATGCTTTGCGGCCGCATGGGAACGCTCCTCCGTGAAGAAGAATGAGGCTGTCCTTGAGTTCCCATCGGAAGCAGACCCATCCATTCAAGTGGAAAGAAATCGCTTGACCCTATAGTTAGGTATAGGGGCTAGGATTCTTGTTGTGAGGCGAGGGATGCAAGCTCTCAAGGTCGGCGAGGTCGCCAAGCGGGCGGCGGTGAACCTGCAGACGATTCACTTCTACGAGCGCGAGGGATTGTTACCCAAGCCACCCCGGACGGCCTCGAATTACCGGATGTACTCAGAGGACGCCGTGCGGCGCGTGCGATTCATCAAACGGGCCCAGGAACTCGGCTTTGCGCTCAAAGATATTAAGGAGCTCCTGTCGCTTCGGGCCACGCCGGGAACGCGCTGCGCGGATGTTCGTCAGCGGGCCATGGCCAAATTGCGTGATATCAACGAGAAAATTGGAACGCTGCAAAGGATGCAAAAGGCCCTGACAAAACTTACTGCAGAGTGCGCGGGACGGAGACCCATCACAGCTTGTCCCATCCTGGAGGCTTTGGATTCGGAGGATCGGAAATGAGAGCACAAACGGACGCAAAACGAAAAATCGAAGTTTTCAGCGCAGGGTGTCCCGCATGCGAGGAGACGGTTCGACTTGTAACTCAAATCGCCTGCCCGTCATGCGAAGTAACAGTCATGGATATGAAGCAGCCGGAAGTGGCCAAGCGAGCGAAGAGCTTGGGCATCCGATCCGTCCCAGCCGTGGTCATTGACGGCAAACTCGCCGACTGCTGCGCCGGTCGCGGGCCGAATGAAGCAACGCTGCGATCGGCAGGGATCGGCCAGCGCTTGTAGCCTGCAAAGTTGGGCACGGAGGAAAGCATGATTGAACGGATTGGTGTAGTTGGCGCAATTGGAACAGCTGTTCTGGCTTCTGCGTGTTGTATCGGGCCTGTTGTGTTGGCCGGGCTCGGCATCGGGGCGGTTGCTGCAGCACAGAGCTTTGCTGCGTATCGGCCGTTGTTCCTTGTGGTCACCGTTGTTTTCCTTGGCTTGGGTTTCTACTTCGTCTATCGCAGACCAAAGCAGGCTGCCTGCGAAGGAGAAGTTTGTGAGACTCCGCGGATTGCCCGCTGGGGCCGGCCGTTGCTTTGGATCGCGACCGTGCTGGTGGCCGCCTTGGCGACGTTCCCCCACTACTACGGGCCGCTCCGCGCGGCGTTTGACAAGCCGCAGCAACCAACCTCGGCTGCGGCCACGGCCGCCCAGCTCTCCACGGTCGAACTCAAGGTGAGCGGGATGACGTGCAGCGGTTGCGCAGTCAGCGTGCGCAACGCGCTGCTCGAAATCCCCGGCGTGACCTCGGCTTCCGTCGATCACGAGGCGGGACGTGCCAGCGTTCAGTACGATCCCGCGAAGGCATCGCCCGCCCAACTCATTGAAGCCGTCAACAAGACCGGCTACAAGGCGTCACTCTAAGGAGTCCATGGTGAGCGAGTGCTGTTCCGTGAAGCCAACAGATTGGCCTGCGGTCATGACCTGTCCGGTGAGCAGTAGACGATCCAAGCAAGTGGACTTGCTCACGGTGCGCAGTTTGGTGCGGCAACTGCCGTTGGGAATGCCGCCTACGGCCTACTACTTCTGCGATGACCCGGCATGCGACATTGTCTATTTCCCCTCGAACTCGGAGGCGCCAATCTTTCGCCGATCTGACCTTATGGTGCGCGTGGGAGTGAAGGAGACCCAGGAACCCACTCCGGTGTGTTACTGCTTCGGATTCTCCCGCCAGGATATTTGGGAGGAAATCCGTAAGACAGGAAAATCGACAGCCGCCGGGCGAATCGCCACTGAAGTGAATGCGGGCAACTGCGCTTGCGAAGTGAAGAACCCTTCCGGGAACTGTTGTTTGGGCAATGTACATGGAGTCGTAAAGCAGTTCGAACGGCAGAGATCTCTGGAAGAGGATTCCTGATTCCTTTAAGTCTTGCGATTCGTTACAAGCAGCTTTTCCCGCCTTCGACGGGTGCTTATCCTGGCTGCGAGTTGGCCAGGTCTGCGATTGCAGACGCCTGGATTCAGTTAGACGTGAATGTAAATCTGGACGTGCGTGCCGACCTGGTCAAGCAAGGTTTCGGCGCCCTATTAGTCTCGACAGATTCGAGCTCCAACGGCGACAAGCTGAAAGTGGGCAGTTGACCATTCAGCGTTAGTCCTTCTCAGTGGTGTAGAATCGCAACGAGTCAGGAGATGAAATGGCACAAAAACTAGTTGCGATTTTCTTCTCACTCAGTCTATTGGTACCCACCCTCTTGTTCCTGGCCGTTGGCAAGGAGGCGAACGTCTTTTTTAGCGCAGGGCTTGGCTATCTGCTGGCCTCGTTGCTCATTCTGTGGCTCGGTTTCCTGCGTCTAGAGCAAAGACAGCCCAGGCACAAGGTCATTTTCCTATCTTGTATAGGTACGGCATTGCTGGCGGCTTCCTTGCCTCTTTATTACCTCACCGAGAAATACGACGCCTGGGCCGACCGCGAAATCATCGCGGCCCAACGCAACACGGAAGTGTCCGACGTCAGTGATGAGCCATTTTTTTCATCGGCTGGCAACCCGATCGGTATGCGTCTTCACTACGTCGTCCGCTTCCCAAGGACCGGTCGGTACGCGCCAGCCCCGCGCTTCCTGCCCGCCGATGAAGCACTTCGTGCCTTTCGGGGTTTTACCGTACTCAATATCAAAGTGGAGCCTTCGCCTTCGAGTCTTCGGGATTCTCCGCTGACTGTGCCCTTCGGTCGTTACGAGGCCAACGGGGCATACCGCTTTACTGCCGAGATGATTCCGATCTACCTCATTCCCAGTCGCAACCGGTCTGGCTTCTGTATTTCATTCTCTAACGTGGAAGAGGAAAGGCTTGCCGTCTCCGACCTTGAAACCTATTTTCGCATTCATATTGACGGAACCAGCGCGGATGAATACCTTGGCGGCAAGTCTCCGCTCACTCGCCAATCCTACAACCTCAAGAGGTATTACGATGCGGCGGTGGCGGAGGGCGGCCAGCGCCCCTGCGTTTTTGATCATGAAGGGAACCTGCGGTAGCCTGGCTGCTTCGAGCCGCTCGCAGCGCCGGAGAGCTGATCAAACCGGCTTACCAATACGCAATGCAGGAGCTGCGGCTTCAGCTGGCGCAGCAGTTGAAAGCGGCGGGTAATCCCCCGCGCACTCTCTGCCTCGCCCGTTGTAGCATGCAAAACTATGTCGAGCGAATCCCATTATGATTGCCAGCCAGCGGCCGAACAGCCATTCGGATGCGTGGAGCTGTGGGCCGGCAACGAGCGTGCACACCGCCACGTGGATTTGCCGGGCCTCGAGGGCGACCTGATTGCCTTGCCGTCAGGTGGGACCCAAGGCGGCGACCTCTATGCGCTGTTTTCCTGCGGGGCGTCGCGTTCGGCGCGGATCGTGCTCGCCGACTGCGTTGGCCACGGGTTCACCGCCAGCGGCGTGGCCATGCACATTCACCAAATTCTGCACAAGTTCCGCGACGTCCGCGACACGGCCGGCCTGCTTGCCGCCTTGAATGATGAGTTCACCCTGATGGGACAATCGCCCGGCGCTCCGCTGCGGCTCATTACTGTCGTGACCGCCACGTTCGACCGCGACACCGGGGAATTCAACTATGCCTACGCGGCGCATCCCCGAATGCTGCTGTGGCGCGCCCGCGAGCGACGCTGGTCACCGCTGGGGGAAGGGCTCGAAGGTCTGCCGATGGGCTTCATCGCCGGAGAGCAATACAACCAGCAGAGCGTGCGCCTCGAACCGCACGACATGGTGCTGGCTGTCTCCGATGCGGTGATCGAGGTCGAGTCGCCCGCCGGCAAACAGCTCACCGCGGAAGGATTCTTTCACCTGGCCGGCAAGACCCTCGAGCGGATGCCGCATCCGCCCTCCCTGCACGATTTCTGCGAAGCACTGCTGGAGGAGGTGCGGCGCTTTCGCGGCGCGCAAGAACTGAAGGACGACCTGACTCTGCTCGTGCTGCGGCGAGCCGTTTAGCGCGGAGGCCGCAATGCGCGGCTTCCCTGACGTGACCGTGGATGTCAGTATACGTCGGAAAGTAAACTGTTCTTCCTGGTAAAATCATCCCCGGTCATCGACTAACCTTCGAAATCCGATCGACTCCTGAAAATTCTGAAGGTTTTAGGGCAGGCGTGGAGACTGTAAGTCGGCAACCTCAAATCATTGCGCGGAGCGTTCTTTCTTACTCTCAAGTATCCCGGGGATGGGTCCGAATTGCCTCCTCATCGGTCTTCGAGGCCCGGATTTGGGCCGCAAATATTACGCAAGAAGTGTGCACAATCGGCTCAAATGCTCTCAAAAACTATGCACGCGGAACAGGAGCACAGACCGTTTGCAACCTGCTGAAACCGCTAGCTCATCCCGCCACTTCCCGCGACTTCCCGCCACCTCCCGCCACTCGCACCTATACTGCACATCCACAGAACTGGCAGTCAGGGTTTAGGAGCTACGGCCGGAGGCTGCCAGATTTTTTCGCGGCGAGGAATTCGCGGATGGCTCGAAAAGCGCGTTGCACTTCCGCGCCGGAAAATCCTCCGTGCTGGCCGCCGGGAACGGTAAGGATTTGGTTGGGCACGGGGGCTCTGCCGAGCGCCTGATGCAAGCGCACGGCGGAGGCGGCGGACACGGAGAGTCGTGCGCGAAGCCGCTATTCTGCGACTTCCGGCGAATTCCCCTGAGAAAAATCTCTTCAAAGGTCGCGAATCGCTTGTTCAACATGTTGAACGAGCGTTGCAACGACGGCAAAAAGCGCGTACGGATATGCTAAAATGATCGTTCGTGCGGAACTCATTTCCGCGCGCAGGATACACAGTCCAACGGAAAGAAGGTCGCAAGTCATCATGGGCACGATTACGCAGCCCCCTCCCCGCAAGAGTAAAAAACGCGAACTGCTGGAAAAGGCCGTCATCCGCTTTTGCGGCGATTCCGGCGACGGCATGCAAGTGACCGGCAATCAATTCACCAATACGGTGGCGCTGTACGGGAACGACCTGGCCACCTTCCCCGACTATCCAGCGGAGATCCGCGCGCCGAAGGGCACGCTGCCGGGGGTGAGCGGGTTCCAGGTGCACTTTGGCTCGACGGAAATCTACACGCCGGGCGACGCGGTGGACGCGTTAGTGGCAATGAACCCCGCGGCACTAAAAATGAATCTGACGGAACTGAAAAAGAACGGCATCCTCATCGTCAACGTGGACAATTTTGGCGCGGGCGACCTGAAAAAGGCGCAGATGACGTCGAACCCGCTGGAAGATCATTCGCTGGACGCCTACCGCGTGTTTCCTGTCGAGCTGATGAAGCTGACGAGCGCGGCGCTGAAAGAGTTGGGGCTGGATGCCAAGAGCGTGGACCGCTGCAAGAACTTCTTCGCGCTGGGAATGTGCTACTGGCTCTACAACCGGTCGATGGAATCCACCTTCCGGTGGATTGAAGACAAGTTCAAGGCCAAGCCGCTATTTATTGAGGCCAACAAGCTGGCGATGAAGGCGGGCTACGCGTATTGCGAATCCACGGAAGCCTTTCAGGTGAGCTACGAGATTCCGCCGGCGAAACTGGCGCCGGGGTTGTACCGCAACATTAGCGGGAACACAGCGCTGGCGCTGGGGTTTGTAGCCGCGTCGCAGCAGGCGGGGATTCCGCTGTTCCTCGGATCGTATCCGATTACGCCCGCGTCCGACGTGCTGCACGAGCTGTCCATGTACAAGGACTTCGGCGTGATGACATTTCAGGCGGAAGACGAAATCGCCGCGGTGACCTCGGCCATCGGCGCGTCGTACGCCGGCTCTCTTGCCATCACCACCACCTCCGGCCCAGGCATGGCGCTGAAAACCGAAGCGCTGGGACTCGCGGTTGCGGTGGAATTGCCGCTGGTGATTTGCGACATCCAGCGCGGCGGGCCGTCCACCGGTCTGCCAACAAAAACCGAGCAGGCGGACCTGTTGCAAGCGCTCTACGGGCGCAACTCGGAGGCGCCGATACCGGTGCTGGCAGCGTCGTCGCCGGGTGATTGCTTCTGGGTGGCGCTCGAGGCTAGCCGCATTGCACTCAAGTACATGGTGCCGGTGATTGTGCTCTCCGACGGCTACCTGGCCAATGGCGCGGAGCCGTGGCGTGTGCCGCAGCCGAGCGAGTTGCCGAAATTCCCGGCGCACTTCGCAACCAATCCCGAGGGCTTCAAGCCGTATAGCCGCGACCCGAATACATTGGCGCGGCCGTGGGCCATCCCGGGAACTCCCGGACTCGAGCACCGCATCGGCGGCATCGAAAAGCAGGACATCACCGGCAACATCAACTACGAACCGCTGAACCACGAAAAGATGTGCCGGCTGCGCGCAGCGAAAGTGGAAGCCGTGGCGCAGGAAATTCCAGACGTGGTGCCCGCCGGAGATCCCGCGGGTGACCTGCTGATCGTAGGCTGGGGCTCGACGTACGGGCCAATCACCGCGGCGATGAAGCTGAAGCGCGCCAAGGGCCACAAGATCGGCCATGTTCATCTGCGCTTCCTGAACCCGCTGCCCAGAAACCTGGGCGAAGTGCTGAAGCGCTACAAGAAAATCCTGGTGCCGGAAATGAACATGGGGCAGCTCGTAATGGTTCTGCGCGCGAAATACCTGGTGGACGCGCAGGGCTACGACAAAATCCAGGGCAAACCCTTCGGAACATCCGAAATGGCAGCGAAGATTAAAGAGGTGCTGCAATGAGCACGGAAACGCTTCCCGTTTACACGAAGAAAGATTTTCAGACGGACCAGGAAGTCCGCTGGTGTCCGGGCTGCGGCGACTACGCGATTCTTTCCGCTGTGCAGTCGGTGTTCCCGGAGCTGGGGATTCCGCGGGAGAAGTTCGTGATTGTGTCGGGCATCGGCTGCTCCAGCCGCTTCCCGTACTACATGAACACTTACGGCTTTCACACGATTCACGGGCGCGCGCCGGCGGTGGCCACGGGCGTAAAAATCGCGCATCCGGAATTGGAAGTGTGGGTGGCCACCGGCGACGGCGATTCGCTCTCCATCGGCGGCAACCACACCATCCACATGCTGCGGCGCAACGTCGGCATCAAGGTGCTGATGTTCAACAACCGCATCTACGGGCTCACCAAGGGGCAGTACTCGCCGACGTCGGAGTTCGGGAAGAAGACGAAGTCCACGCCCTACGGCTCGCCCGACCGGCCGTTCCATCCGCTGTCGCTGGCGCTGGGCGCGGACGCCACGTTTGTGGCGCGCTCGGTGGACGTCTTCCAGCCGCACCTGAAAGCCACCGTGAAGCGCGCGGCAGCGCACAAGGGCGCCGCGTTCATCGAAATCATGCAGAACTGCAACATCTTTAATGACGGCGCGTGGGACAGCGTAATCGAGAAAGAAGTGCGCGACGACCATATCATCGCGCTGGAGCACGGCAAGCCGCTCATCTTCGGAAAGAACAAGGACAAGGGCATTCGCAGGAATGCGCTGGAGCTGGAAGTCGTGCAGCTCGGCAACGGCATTGCGGAGAAAGACTTGATCGTCCACGACGAAAAAAATGAAAACCCCGCGTACGCCTTCCTGCTCTCGCGCATGGACTTCACGCCGGGATTCCCCACACCCATCGGCGTGCTGCGCGCCGTCGAGGGCGGAGTGCGCTACGAAGACCGCATCGCCGAGCAGATCCGCGAAGTCACCGCCAAGCGCGGCAAAGGCGATCTGGCCAAACTGCTGAAGCAGGGCGATACGTGGGAGGTCAAGTAGTCAGTCGTCAGTTTTCAGTTTTCAGGAATCAGCAGGGCGTCCGCGACGACGGGCGCCCTTCTTGTTTTGTGCGTGATTGCGTCTCGTCTAACGGCCAGCGGGAGCAGTGGAGGTTTGCGCAATAGCTTGAGCAAACTGCGTGACATCGGCATGGAGCAGCGGAACCCAGCGATCGCGGATGACGAGGAAATCGGCCATGTCGCGCTTGGCGACGGGATTGGCCGGCGGCAGGCGCAGTGTCTCGAAATTGCGATACGCGCCGTGCTGCAGAATTCGGAAATCGAGATGCGGGCCGGTGGCCAGGCCGGTCTTGCCGACGAGGCCGATGCGCTCGCCCTGGCCGACGTGCGCGCCGTTGCGCACCAGAATTCGCGAGAGGTGCATGTACATCGTTTCGTAGCCGTTCGTGTGCTTGACGCGAACCATGTTGCCGGCGCCGCCATTGCGTCCGGCGAAGACCACGCGCCCGTCCCCGATGGATTGAACGGGCGAACCCGTCGGCGCCGCGTAGTCAATACCCAGGTGCGGGCGGCGAATTTTCAGCACGGGATGGAAGCGGCTCCTGCTGAAATGCGACGAGATGGGCGCGCTGAACTTGAGCGGCGAACGAAGAAACGCTTTTTGCAGCGACTTGCCGTCGGGCGCGTAGTAGGCCGAGCGGCCGTTCGGGTCGCGGAAGAGCACGGCCTGATAGGGCGTGCCGGCGTTGTTGTACTCCGCGGCGAAAAGTTTTCCGTACGCGGCGGGCTGGCCGTTGGAATAGATGCGTTTCTCGACCACGACGCGGAATGTGTCGCCCTTGCGCGGGTCCGTGTAGAAATCGAGGTCCCAGCCGAAAATCTCGGAGAGCCGGATGGCCAACTCGGCGCGCTCGCCGGCGTCCTCCACGGCGTTGAACAGCGAATCGCGAATCTCTCCCTCGATGCGCACCGTCTCGATCGTCGAAGGAATTTCTTTAATCTCCGCCCGGAACTCGTCGCCCTGCGAAAAGACCCACAGCATGCGGTCGGGATCAATCTGGTAGCGCAAGGAAAGCAGGTCGCCGGCGACGGTGCGCGCGACGATCATCTGGTTGCCGGCGCGAAGCCGCGCGAGGTCATAGACGGGTCGCGCCGCGTTTACGACAGTGAGCACAGTGTCGCGCGCGACGCCCATGCCTTGCAGAAAGTCGGTGACATTCAGCCCGTTGGGAATGGCATGCTCGGAGAAATAGGGAATCTGTGCGGCGATGAGCGGGGCGTCGCTGCGCGCGAGCGCGACCTGCAGGGCAAGTTGCTGTTCAATGGACGAGCAAAAGTGATGCGAATAGGCGAGCAACACGGCGCCGGGAATGGCCAACGCAAGAATAAGAACCAGCGAGCGACGACGCAAAATTCCCCCAGAACGGCAAGCCAGCATCCGGCTCCCTATCCGTTTTGGAACGCGGGAGCGAAGCAGCAGAATAGCTCAGATTGAGTTGTGACCCAAGAGCGAATCCGCGTCCAGCGCGAATGTGAAGCTATGCCGCTTTCTCATCAACACCCGACAGCCACTGTCATTTTTTGAGGCGCCGCGTCAGGATGGCAACTAAAGTGCACCTGCTCTCCTTGCGGGAGTCGCTTGTGAAGGGAATCAGCGGCTTGGCAGGACGTGGAATTCCGCGTCGGAGGCTGCCGTGTTCCCAAATGCGGAATCGACTGTGGCATAGTCTATGCTGGAAAGCAGCGTGTCGCGGTCCGGCGGATATCTTCATTCGCACTGTTCGGGCCAGCCAGGGAGAATTCATTGCAAAAAAATGAAATGCCGTTGATGGCCGCTCATGCCGGGGCGCAACTTGCGGTGGTGCGTTCCACGTTGAAAATCGTGCTCCGAACTATTCTGGTGATGCTGGCTGCCGAATGGCTGGGCAGCATGGCAATGCCCGCACTTGGAATTTCTTATGGCGGCTTTAACGAAATCTTCGAAGCCCTTTTGTCCATCGCGATCGCATTACCGATCCTCTATTCGACCACGCTGCGGCCGGTTACCGAATTAGCGGCTAAACACGCCGCAGCCTCCGCGGAAGCGCGCTTCCAGGCCATTGCGCAAGCGGCGGGCGACGCCATCGTGATTCTGGACGTGGACTGGAAAGTCCATTTTGCGAATCGGGCGACGGAGAAAATGCTGGGCATTCCAGCCGGCGGCTGGGGGAATACTCCCCTCGAAACCATTTTGCCTGAAGATACCAGGCAATTTTTGCAAGCGGCGCGCAAGGAATACCGCGAGACCGGCAAACCTGCGCCCAGCATGATGGGAACCATCGAATTGGGCCTGCTGCGCAGCGATGGTAGCCGCTTCCCCGCCGAAGCGCGCGTCAGCGAATTTCGTAACGGCAAGCAGACGCTTTTCGTGGCCATGTTGCGCGACATCAGCGCGCGCAAGCATGCCGAACTTGAAATCCAGGAGCGGACAGCGCGGCTGAATGCGTTGCTCGCCAACAACCCGCTGGCCATCGTGGTGATCGACAAAAGCCGGAGGGTACAAATGTGCAACTCGGCATTCGAGGATTTGTTTCAGTACAAAAGCGCAGAAATCGCCGGCCTGGAAGTAGACACGCTGGTGGCCCCCGAAGAGTTGAAGGCAGAAGCTTCGGGAATGACAGAAAGCAATCTGCAAGGAAAGGTATCACATTTGATTACTCGCCGTCGGCGCAAGGATGGAAGTCTGGTGGACGTGGAGATCCACGGCGTGCCGCTGCTCATCGGGCATCGGGTGAAGGGAGGGTATGGAATTTATCAAGATATTTCCGACCGGAAGAAATTGCAGTTGTACGAGCAGTTGCTGCCGGTGTGCTGCATGTGCGGCAAGATCCGCGACGACCAAGGGATGGCGCCGGGACAAGGCCCTTGGGACCGACTGGACCGCTTCATCTCCAAACACTCCGATGCGAAGCTTACGCACACCTTTTGTCCGGAATGCCTGGCGCAATACCGCAAAGAGCAGGGGATCTAATGGTGTGAGGCAGGGTTAGTGCGATAGGGCAGAAGCAACAGTTGTGTTGCCGGTGCTTCCTTGGGCAAAATAATTCTCCGCGCGCAGGCGCGAGAACACGCGCCCGGCCACATCCGCTGCGGAACCGCCGTTAATCACGCGGTTGCGCCCGCGCAGCAGCACGGCCACCACCAGCCGCGGATTCACCTGGTCGGAATAGGACATGAACCAGCCAAGCCGCGAGCCTTGATCGTTGCACGTGCCGGTCTTTCCCAGCGTCTGTTCGCCTTCAGGATCGAACGCGGAACGCCCGGTGCCGTAGAGCACGGCAGCCAGCATGCCTTCGCGAACGTCGGGCAAGTACGCCGCGATATCCAGCTTGCGCTTGACCAGCGGCGCAAAGTTGCGGCGCTCTTCCTCGGTGCGCGGATATTGCAGGTAATAGACGGTGCCGCCGTTAGCCAGCGTGGCGCCGATGGAAGCCATTTGCAGGGGCGTGATGTGAATGCCCTCGCCAAAGCTGGACATGCGCGCGACGCCGCCGTACTCCGGAGGCTTCGCCGGAAAGAGACCCGGATGCTCTTCGAAAATATTGTGCCCGGCCGGCTCGCCTAATCCGAACAGTCTCCCGTAGCGCGAGACGGTGTCGAATCCCATCTGTTTGCCGATGGATTCGAAAAATTTGTTGTTGGAATGGGCCAGCGCTTCAGTAAGGTTCAGGTAACGCCTGCGAGCCACCTGCACCATCGTGTCGCGGGTGATGATTCCTTCTTCGAGCGCGGCGATGCCCACGACCGGCTTGAACGTGGAGCACGGCTGAAAGCCTTCGGAAAATGCCAGGCGCTGATTGACGATGGAGAGCACGCGGCCGTTGTTGGGGTCCACCACAACCACTGTGCCGTTGAAGCGTCCCAGCGCGGACACCGCCGCCTGGCGCACCTGCGGATCGTCAAATTCGGGGACATCGTCCTTGGTGGAATTCGCGTACGTAGGAATGCCGTAGCGCGATTTACGCGTCGCGGGTTTGCGCGTCGCCGATTTGGCGGTCGCCTTAGCCGGGGTGCTGCCCTTTTGCGGCGGCGCAGGCTTGTTTCCGCTCCAGGAGACGGACCCATCCAGAAGAAAAAGAGCCAGCAATACCGCCATGCACTTTCGAAGATGGGAGGCTCGGTTCATTCCAGTGCTTAGACGCCGCAGGCTGCCTGTCGTTTCGTCAAAACTCCGCTTGCCTGCGAATTGTAAGGGGAGCGGCAGGAGCGACGCAAGCGCGAAACGCCGACGACTGCAAAAAGGGGTAATCGTTGCGAACATTCAGTACTACTAAAAAAAAGGCGGAGTACTACGAACAGAAAGTGAAAAGTAGGAGCACGCTTCCGACGCCTCGGATCGTGCCCCTACAAAACACAAGTTGAATTGCGCTAGCGAGACGGCTTGGCTTTCGGCGCTGCGGAAGCAGCGGAGGCCAACTGCGGGCCGGGGCGCTGCTCGCCGGCGACGGCAAGCCCGAGGGCCTTGCGCACGGCGACGTTGAGCTTCTCGCAAATGTCCGGGTTTTCCTTCAGGAAGACGCGCGCGTTTTCGCGGCCCTGCCCCAGACGTTCGCCGCCGAAGCTGATCCACTGCCCGGCCTTTTCGACGATGTTCTTTTCCACCGCGACATCGATCAGATCGCCTTCGCGCGAAACGCCTTCGCCGTAAATGATGTCGAACTCGGCTTCGCGGAACGGCGCGGCCACTTTGTTCTTCACCACCTTGGCGCGCGTGCGCGAGCCGACCACGCGGTCGCCATCCTTAATGGCCTGAATGCGGCGGATGTCGATGCGGATGGACGAGTAGAACTTCAGCGCGCGGCCGCCGGTAGTAGTTTCCGGATTGCCGAAGAGCACGCCGATTTTTTCGCGAACCTGGTTGATGAAAATCAGAGAGGTCTTCGACTTGGACACGAACGCGGTGAGCTTGCGCAGCGCCTGCGACATCAACCGCGCCTGCATGCCCATCGACGGGTCGCCCATTTCGCCTTCCAGTTCGGCCTTGGGCACCAGCGCGGCGACGGAGTCAATCACCACCACGTCCACGCCGCCGGAGCGAATCAGCGCCTCGGCAATTTCCAGCGCCTGCTCGCCGTTGTCCGGCTGGGAGACCAGCAGGTTATCCACGTCCACGCCAAGTCTGCGGGCGTAGTTGGGATCCAGCGCGTGCTCGGCGTCAATGAACGCCGCCTGGCCGCCCATCTTCTGCGCCTCGGCGATGATGTGCAGCGTGAGCGTGGTCTTGCCGCCGGCTTCCGGGCCGTAGATTTCAATCACGCGGCCGCGCGGCACGCCGCCCACTCCGAGAGCCGCGTCCAGCGAAGCGGCGCCCGTGGGAATCACGCTGACCGGCACCAGCACATCCTTGTTGCCCAGCCGCATGATGGAGCCTTTGCCGTACTGCTTCTCGATCTGCAGGATTGCGTTTTCCACCATCTTTGCTCGTTCGTCCGACATAACGCCACCTTTGCCCTTGTGATTGCCGTCCGGATGGGGGACCACCCCAGGGACCGGAAGTTTACCAGAGAGTTGCCCCGTTGCATCTGCGGAAACCATTGTACCCTCCTGTTTCGGGGCTTCAGCTCGCACCCCGTCAATAGAGGCCATCCTAGCACAAGGCGAAGAAAAAGCAAAAGTATTTTTTTAGGGCTGTGCCCTGCCCCGCCACCCCTGTAGCTGTGGAACCCGGGGCCGAATCGCGGCTGAGACGGAACGGCGCGCACTACTGCTTCGGCGGAGCCGCGGGCGGCGCGCCGAGCTGGCGCAGCTTGCCCTCGGCGCTTTCGCGCAGCAGCTTGCGGAATTGCTCATCCAAGCCGGGCGTGGTATCGAGCATCTGGATGGTTTTGCGCGAAGCCTCGATGGCCAGCTCGCGCTTGCCCGCGGCGACGTAAGCGTCGCCCAGGCTGTCGTACACATTGGGCGAGGCAGGATAGGCGGCGACATTGAGTTTGAAAATCTCCACCGCCTCCGCCGCTTTGTCGGCTTGCAAGCGTTCGTAGCCGAGAGCGTTCACGGCGAATTCAGGAAAGAGCACCACGTTGGGGTCGCGCTTTTTCGCGTCCTCGTAATACTGCATGGCGCGCGCCGCGCCGCCGGATTCCTCCAGCAACGACCAGAACTCTTCCTGCGGCGAAGGCTTCCCGGCGCTGCTGGAAGCTGCGGGCAGCTTGGCGGGCGCATTGCGCAAAGTTTTTTCGAACCACTCTACGATCATTGGTTCGAGTCCTTTTTCGACCGCGAACATATTCGTGCCGTGGCCGGCAGCTTTGAACTGCGCGAATTTGTTCTGCGGGTTGTGCGAAAAGGCAAGAACCCAGCGTAGCAAGGGCACGGCATCGAAGTCGTCGTCGCTGGCCGCGGCGAAAATCGGCAGTCCATCGGCTGTGCGCAGAAATTGCCGCCCAGCGGTGTCCGTGTTCCCTGATAGCAGCACGAGCGATCTTACCTGCGAATGAATCAGCGCCAGTTGAATGGACTGGTTGACGCCGCAACTCGCGCCGGCGGCACCGATGCGGTTCTTGTCCACGCCGCGCTGCGAAAGCAGAAAATTGAAAGCCGCGTCGATGTCGCCGGGCCACTTGTTGGCCACAACCGCGATGCGCTCGTTCGCCGGCAGGCTGAGATGGCGCGCGCCGGCGCTTTCGCCATAGCCGCGGTAGTCGAGCGTAAGCACGTGGAATCCAGCGGCCACCAGCCGCGGCACGAGGGTGTTCCACGCTTTGCGGTCACGGTTGCACTGGTGAAGAAGGATCACGCCCGGGCCGGGCTTCGCCGCCGGAGTGAACGTGGCTTTCAGCAGCACGCCGTCCGCCGCCATAATCGTGGCTTCGCGACCGGCCTGCGCGGAAGAGGCCATCGCACACGACAAAAAAACCGCCAGAACCATCCAGACCTTTCGCATCGCTTCCTCCGATTGCCACGGAATAATTCCCGAAAATCTGCACTGATTATCCAGAGTAGCTGTAAAACCCACGTCCGGACTTTCGCCCGAGGCGTCCGGCAGCGACCATTTTTTTCAGCAGCGGGCAGGGACGGTATTTCGAGTCGGAAAAGCCGGTGTAGAGCACGTCCATGATGGCGAGGCACGTGTCGATGCCGATGAGGTCGGCGAGCGCCAGCGGGCCCATGGGATGGTTCATGCCCAGCTTCATGATGTCGTCCACGGCTTCGGGCGTGGCCACGCCTTCCATCACGCAAAACGCGGCTTCGTTGATCATGGGCATCAGCACGCGATTGGAGACAAAGCCGGGCGCGTCGTTGACGGCCACGGGTTTCTTGCCGATTTTTTCGGCAAGCGCCATCGTGACGGAAAAAGTTTCGTCAGTGGTCTCGAGGCCGCGGATGACTTCCACCAGCGTCATCACCGGCACCGGATTCATGAAGTGCATGCCGATGAAGCGTCCGGGGCGCGACGTGATGGCGGCCAGCGCGGTGATGGGAATGGTCGAAGTGTTGCTCGCGAGGATGACTTCCTTGCGCAACAGCGCGTCCGCGGCTTTCAGCACTTCCGTTTTGAGTGGCAGATTTTCCGGCACAGCCTCGACGGCGAAATCGGCAGCGGCCATCGCGGAAAGATCGGTCACTGCTTTGATGCGGCCAAGGATGGCGGCCTTGTCTGCTTCAGGGAGCTGGCCTTTTTTGATCTGACGGTCGAGGTTTTTGGAGATGGTGTCCAAGCCGCGGTCGAGGAAACGCTGCTCGACGTCGCGCAGAATCACGTTGAATCCGCGCGCAGCAAAGACGTGCGCGATGCCGTTGCCCATGGTGCCCGCGCCCAGCACGGCGACGGTTTTGATATTTTCTGCTGACATGAGGCCTCCGGAGAAAAGGTATCAGGTATCAGGTATCGGGTATCAGGTCAAAGGCGTCCCTTCAGTGATTTCGCGAAGGATTTTGCACGCGTGGTCGGCCTCTTCTGGGCGGACGAAGATGCAAATTCGGCCCGGATCGTCGTCCACGGTGCGCGTGGGAATGCCATTCTCTCGCAGGCACGTGCGAAGCGTGCGGGCAAAGCTGGCATCGTCGCCTGTCCAAACTTCCGTGGTGGCGTCTGTGGGATTCCAGTGTTCGGGCAAATCGTGTCCATCGACAATCGGGCCTTCGGCGGCGTCAATATCGAGGCCCTCGGGTTCCTGGTCGAGCAGGGCATCGAGAATGTGTTCGGCGCGCTTCAGATCGGAGGGACGCACGCGGACCTCGAAGCACGACGCTGCCTCATATGGGCTGGGAAATGGCGAGGACGTTGCGACGCCCGGGTTGTGCGAAAGCGAATCTAAGAACGGGATGAACTCTTCCCGAAGTCGGCCGACCAGCGCTGCATAAGTGGCAGGATCGCCGCCGCTCCACAGCAACAGGGCGGACTCGTGTTCTGCGTGCGGAGCAGCCGATTTGGCGTTCAGTTCTGGCACAAGCTCAACGTCGCAGTCTTTGCAACGCATATAGCCTTGACGGTACTCGGATTGGCAGAGAGGGCAAAACATAAAGGCAGTGATCAGTGGTCAGTGTCCTGTGCTCAGTGGCCATTTCATTTGCAGGGCGCAGCAAGCAGCGCCCCTACAAGGCCGGCGCGAAAGCAGAGAGCACAGGCTGTAAGCCTGTGCTACATGCGTTCGACAGCCAGGGCAACTGCGTTGCCGCCGCCGAGGCACAACGCGGCGATGCCGCGCTTCAGGTTGCGGCGGTGCAACTCGTAGAGCAGCGTCACCAGGATGCGCGCGCCGCTGGCGCCGATGGGATGCCCGAGCGCGACCGCACCGCCGTTCACGTTCACTTTTGCCGGATCGAGTTTCAATTCGCGGATGACGGCCATGGCCTGCACGGCAAAGGCTTCGTTCAGCTCGATGAGGTCCACGTCTTTGTCGCGGTCCCATCCGGTTTTCTTCAGCAGCTTTTCCACCGCGATTACCGGCACCATCATCACCCATTTCGGTTCCATGCCGCCGACGGCCTGCGCAACGATGCGCGCCATAGGCTGCTTGCCCATTTTCGCAGCGAGGCGTTCGCTGGTGACGACGACCGCAGCGGCGCCGTCGTTGGTGCCCGGCGCGTTCGCTGCGGTGACCGTGCCGTCCTTCTTGAACGCGGGCTTCAGCTTGGCCAGCGATTCGAGCGTGGTGTCTTCGCGCGGCGATTCGTCTTTGGTGATGCGCAGCGGCTCGCCTTTTTTCTGCGGCACCTCGACGGGAATAATTTGCGATTCGAAGAAGCATGACTTAATCGCATTCACAGCTTTTTTGTGGCTGTCCACGGCGAACTGGTCCTGCTCCTGCCGCGTGATGCCGTACTTTTCGGCGACGAGCTCGCCGGTCATGCCCATGTGGAAATTTTCGTAGGGGTCCCACAGGCCGTCGAGGATCATCGAGTCCATGGCCTGCGCATGGCCCAGGCGGTAGCCGGTGCGCGCCTGCGTGAGCAGGTAGGGGCAATTCGACATGGACTCCATGCCGCCGGCGACGACGATTTCCGCTTCGCCGAGCTGAATCTGCTGCGCGGCGAGGCCCACCGCTTTCAAACCCGAGCCGCAAACTTTGTTGATGGTCATCGCGCCGGAGCGGGGATCGAGTCCGCCCTTGATGGCTGCCTGGCGCGCGGGCGCCTGGCCGAGTCCCGCGGAAACGACGTTGCCCATGATGCATTCGTCCACCAAGCCGGGCTCGATGCCCGCGCGGCGCACGGCTTCGCGCACCACGATGGCGCCGAGGTCGGTGGCAGAAAAGGATGCGAGGCCGCCCTGAAATTTTCCAACCGGAGTACGAACCGCGCTGAGTATGACGGGGGTGTCCATGAGGAAATCTCCTTCGACGACGGGCGAGCCGGACTAAGTATACAGCGGTCAGTCGTCAGTTGTCAGTTCACCCCAAAGCGGAACGCAGTCCGGTCTTCGGTCCGATGCAATTCATCGGCACACCGGACTCCCCAAACCGGAGATGAACGCAGATCTATCTGCACTGCAATCTTGCAGCTCCTTTGCATGCAACGCGTGGATCGGTTGCTGGGCGTGAGCGCCCCCCCCCTCCCCCCCCTGTTTTTTTGCAAAAGAGTGCGCAAGGCATTGAAAGAACAGAAGTTGGCTGCATTTCTGTGCGGACAGAAATGCCCAAGAGTGCGCAAGCCGAAGCATGGAAAGGGCTTAGCTGTTGCAGGGAGGAGCGCGCGTGAATAAGCTTTCTGGATAACATTGTCGCACTATATTAGCTAATTGCAACCTGCCTGTCAAGAGAAAAATAACGCCATGGGAAGGGATACGAGACCGCGGGCATCGGCGCTACACAGACCATCGCAAATCGGATACGATGCGGAGATATGGCGAAAGCGAAAGAAAAGCGCGGGGCGGAGGATGCGCCGCAGGAATTGAATGCGGCGCAGCGCAAGGCCGTCGAGCACGGCGGAGCGCCGCTGCTGGTGGTGGCGGGCGCAGGCACCGGCAAGACGCGCGTTATCACCGAGCGCATCCGCCGCTTGCTGGAAACGCAAACCGAAATCTCCGGCAAAAATATTCTGGGCCTGACGTTCACCGAAAAGGCGGCGGCGGAAATGAAGCACCGCGTGGAAAAGGCCGCCGGCGAGCGCGCGGAAGGTCTGACCCTCACCACGTTTCACGCCTTCTGCTTCAGCCTGCTGACGGAAGTCAACCCGGGCGTGCAGGTGCTGGACCAGACGGACCACTGGATTCTGATGCGGCGAAATTTGCCGCGGCTCGAGCTGAAGTTCTACAAGCGCGTGGCTGAGCCCGGGCAATTCCTCGGCGACTTCGCGCAATTTTTTTCGCGCTGCCAGGACGAGCTCGTCGAGCCCGCGGATTACGAGCGCTACGTCGCCGGGCTCCACAAAGCGCACGAAGAAATGAAGGCGGACCTCGACGAGGACGAGCGCGCCGAGCGCGAGGCGGAGCTCGAGCGGCAGACGGAGCTGGCGCGCGTCTATCGCGTGAGCGAAGCTCTGCTGCGCGAGCGCAACCTGATTACCTTTGGCGGGCAATTGCTCGAAGCGGTGAAGCTGCTGCGCAGCAACGCCGCGCTGCTCGAAAAACTTCGCGAGCGCTTCCACTACATCCTGGTGGACGAGTTTCAGGACACTAACATCGCGCAGATCGAATTGCTCTGGCTGCTGACGCATGAGCACAAAAATATTTTTGTGGTCGGCGACGACGACCAGGCCATCTACCGCTTTCGCGGCGCGTCGTTCGGCAGCTTTCAGCTATTCGCGGAGCGATTCCTAGGGACACGCAGAGCAGGCGACCTGCCGGTCGCCCCTACGGATGCGAAAGAGCATGTGCTGGCGCTGCTGCAGAATTACCGCTCGACGAAAAAAATCCTGCGCGTCTCCGGGCAGGTGATCTCGCAAAACGCCGATCGCTACATTCCCGACAAACAGCTTTCTACGCAGAACGCCGAAGGAGAAACAATCCAGGTGGCCGAATTCGGCTCGGCCAGCGACGAAGCCAATTGGGTGGCGAGCGAAATCGCGCGGCTGCACGCCACGGGACACCACTGGAGCGAGTTCGCCGTGCTCTATCGCATGCACGTGCACCGCGAAAAATTGGTGGCGGCGCTGCGCGCGCAAAAAATTCCTTTCGTCATCAAAAATCTTTCCATACTGGCGAATCCGCTGGTGCGTGATGTGCTTGCCTACCTGCGGCTGATTGCCACGCCGTCCGATGACGTGGCCTGCGCGCGCGTGCTCGGCGCGCCGGCGTGGGGCTTCGAGGCGGCGGACCTGGCGCGCCTCTGCGCAAAAGCTGCGAAAAATAAACGCCAGCCACTGTGGGACGCGCTGCGAGGCGCGCAGGGCGAACTGGAGTTTGCCAAGACCGGGCGGCGCACCGGCGAACTGGTGGAGTTCGTCCAGAAATTGCGCGGGCGCGCGTGGAAGCTGCGCGCGTCGGAGCTGCTCGATGAATTGATTGCAGAGCTGGGCCTGGTGCTGCCCGAAGACGATGCCAACCGGCCGTACCTCGTCGAGCTCGGCAATTTTGTGCGCGCGTGGGAGCATAAGGCGCTGACGGAATCGGGTAAGCTGGCGGAGTTGGTGCGCTACCTCGACGATTTTGCCGCCGCGAACGGGCAAATCAATCTTACCGAAAGCGGCGGGCGGGACGCGGTGCACCTGATGACGGTGCACGCAGCCAAGGGGCTCGAGTTCGAGCACGTCTTTGTGCTGCGCATGGTGATGGGCGGATTTCCGGCGCGGCCGCGGCAGCCGGTGATGGAATTTCCCGACGCGCTGATGAAAGAGCAATCGCCGCAGGGGGATTTCCAAATCCAGGAGGAGCGGCGGCTGTTCTATGTGGCGTTGACGCGCGCGCGCAAGCGGCTCACGTTGACCACGGTGCTCCACGCGCGGTCGAAGCGCTCGGAGTTTCTGGAAGATTTTCTTTCCGTGCCGGAAATCAAGAAGCACGACGTGCTGCAGTTGGCGCCGAAGCTTTCTGCGCCGGCTGAAACCCGCGAAGCAGCGGATGCGCCGCAACTCTTTGGCGCGGCGGACCCCGACTCACGCGCCTACTCGCGCATCGCGCATTGGGCGGAGACGTTTCACCCGCCGGCCGCGCTGCCGCTCAAACTGAGCGCGACCTCGGTGGAGGGCTACAACTCCTGCCCGCAGAAATTCCTTTTCGACCACGTGTGGGGCCTGCGCGGTGGGCCGCGCGCGGCCACCACCTTCGGCAACGTGATGCACACCACCGTGCGCATCGTGGTGAAGGAGTGGAAAGAAAACAAGCGCCTGCTGCCGTGGGACGAAGTGGAAACGATTTTCCGGCGCGAGTGGCGCTCCGCGGGCTACGAAGACGACTACCAGGAAAAAGAGTACCAGCGCGAAGGACTCGAGCAGCTCCGCGCGTTCCACGCGAGCGCGCTGCCGCGGCCGGAGGACGTGCTCGGACAGGAAAAAACTTTCGAGCTGCCGATGGCGGGCGACGTGGTGGTCACGGGACGCATGGACCAGGTGAACCGGCTGGGCCCTGGCGAAGCGGAAATCGTGGACTATAAGACCGGACGTCCCCGCGACGAAAAAGCCGCGCGCAACAGCCTGCAACTGAGCATCTACGCGCTGGCCGCGCGCGACGTGCTGGAGCTCGAGCCGGTGCGGCTGACGTTTTACAACCTGATGACCAACCTTCCGGTGTGCTCGGCGCGCGACGCCAAGCAACTGAAAAAAGCCGAGGACAAAGTGCAGGAAGTGGCGGCGAACATCCGCGCAGGGGAATTCGAGGCGAACCCGGGATTCGTCTGCCGCTATTGCGAGTACCGGCCGCTGTGCCCGGCGCATGAGAACAAAAGTCTTTAGGATGACCCGCCAAATTGTTCAACTGATATCAGTCATGCTGCTGCGAGCTTTTCCAGTCGTTGCAGCGTGTCCGGGTAGCGCCGGACAAGCAGGATGAGCGCGGCGGCTTGGGGGTTCGGTTTGGCTCGGCCCTGCTCCCATTTTTCAAGGGTCCTTTCGTTGATGCGCAGCTTGCGAGCAAAAACGGCTCGCGAGCAATGCAATCTTCTGCGAGTGTCTCGAATCAATTTCGAGCCCAGCTTCGGAAGTGGTGCCGGCACTACTTTGTAGTTGCGCAAGGTGAGCTTGCCTTCGCGGTGGCTCTTCATGGCAGCAACACCCTCTCGCAGCTCGCTGAAAATATTTCTCTTCTTCATGACCGTATCCTCCGCAACCGCTTGCCTCTCGCAAGCTGTGCAATTCGGCGCGCTTGCAATTCGGCATCCAGGGCGTTCCTGAGGGCTTTCTTTTGCTTCGCGGTAAGGTCCGAGGCCTCCGCCTTGTCGTAAACTGTCATCAGCCAAATCTGCTGATCCGCCAGGAAATAATAGTAGATGATGCGCAGGCCGCCTCGGCGGCCTTTACCACGCCTTGGATCTCTCCAGCGAAGTTTCCGGAACCCGCCCGTCCCGGGCATCAAATCGCCCAGCCCCGGATTGATCGCAAGCTGGTATTGCAGTTCTCGGTAATCCTCATCGGCAAGATAATCCGAGATGTGCCGGCTAAAGGCCGGGGCTTCGATGAATTCCATAGGGCCCGTGGTACGCCGCTAGCGTACAATTGGAACTGTACGCCAATGGCGTATGGTTGTCAACTCGAATCCAGGCGCCAAGATTTGGCCGCTGGCAGTGGCGGCGGAAAAACAAAAGCGGGGTGCGATGCCGCACCCCGCTGCCAACATCTTTTTTGGGCCTGCTACTTCGCGCATTCCAACTGCAACGTTCTCCCATGGCGCCGTGCGCGATAAGCACATCGCGTCCGGCTCCACAACCTGCTTTGTACGGTCCCGCGCGCGGGAAGTCAAGAAGAAACTAAGCGGCACGCGGCGGGACGGTTTGTGCGTTTTTCGGTTTTCGATTTTCGAATTCCGTATTCTACGGCGTGGTCGCGGTGTAGTAGCCGTCGCGGGCGCGGATGGAGAGCTTGTCGCGCTTCACGATGACTTCAATGGAATGAAATTCCTTGTTGCGATCGGTGCCGCGAGGCGCGTAGGCCAGGGTGTACTGGTTGCGGGCCTGCTCGGTGACGCGCGCAAAGAGACTTTCCAATTCCGCACGCGAAGCGGCGTAGAAAACATCGCCGCCGGTGAGCCGCGTGTAGCGCGAAAGAGCGTTCACGCCGCGATTGAGCCCCGCCTGGCCGACGCCGATGGCGTACACGGAAATATCCGCGGAGAGCAGGAGCTTCAGGGTGTCGTCGAAACTCATTTCGTTGTTCGGCGAGTTCGCGCCGTCGGAAACGAGAAAGATGATTTTGCGGCGATCGCGGCCGCGGTCGCGCAGCAGCAGCGCGGCGGCGTACACGGCGTCGTGCAGGTGTTTCATGCCGCGCGAGGCGCGCGAAGTTTCCGGGCGCGACGGCACTTTGGCTTCCGGCGAAACCTGGTTAATCTTGGGGCCGGCGGTCATCGGGCCGGAGCCTTGCCCGGGAAACGTCGAGCTCACTTGCATGCGCTTCAAGTGCTCATAGAGCTTGTCGTTATCGCGCGTGAACTCGAGGAGATTTTCCGGATAGGCGTCGAAGCGCGTGAGGGCGACCTCATCCGCTTCCGCGAAGCCCGCGGCAATCGCCGGCGCGCCGGTCTCCAACTGCTGGGCCACTTTCTGCGGCAGTCCGTTGTCGAGCAGGACCACGGCGGAAAGCGGAAAGGCGTCCACCGAGAAGACGGAGATTTCCTGCTCCACGTCGTCTTCCTTGACGCGGAATTCGCCGGGGAGGATGCCGAGCACCATCTCGCCGGAGGCGTCCTTCACCGTGACGGGCACGACCACCAACTCCGCGCGCGTGCGGATGCGGTACGGCGCATCCTCCTGCTGCTGCGGCGCTGCGCGTTTGGCCGGCGGCGGCTGCTGCAGGCCAGAGTACGGCAGCAGTGCAACGATCAGGACGCCGGCGAATTGGCGTGCAAAGGACATCAGCGAACGCTAAACTTTCTCGGGCCGCAACCCCGTGCGCGCCGCGTGCATCCGAAGGAATGGGTCGCGACGCCCGCGATTATACATTCGAATGCGAAAGCTCACACGGAAGTTGCCTCTGCTGTGCACGCTACTGCTGCTGGCGCTGCTTGCGCCCGCGCTGCCCTGGCCCGCGCGCGCGCAGCAATCCGTGCCGCAGCAGGATAAACCGCAGGACACCATCCGCGTCGGCGTCAACCTGGTCAGCCTTTATGTGACCGTGCGCGACAAGAACAAGCGCATCTTGCCCGACCTGACCCAGGCAGACTTCGAGATTTTGGAAGACGGCCAGCCGCAGAAGATTGACTCCTTCGCCCGCGAAGTGAACCTGCCGCTCACCTTCGGCATGTTGATCGACACCAGCATCAGCCAGATGCACGTCCTGCCCATGGAACAGGATGCCGCGGACCGCTTTCTGGGGCGCGTGCTGCGCCCCAAGGACTTAGCGTTTGTGTTCAGCTTTGACCTGAACGTGGACCTGCTCGGCGACTTCACCAGCCAACACCGCGAATTGATTGCCGCCATCGGCCGTGCGCGCATCAACGGCGCCGCCACGCCGGCGATGGTGCAAGGGCCGGTGGAGCAGCGTCCCACGGGCACCAAGATGTACGACGCCATTTATCTGGCGTGCCGGGAAAAACTGGCCAGCGAAGCCGGGCGCAAAGCGCTGATCCTCCTGACGGACGCCCTGGACTTCGGCAGCGACGTTTCCCTGGAAGATGCTCTGGAAACCGCGCAGCGCACGGACACGGTGATCCACGTCATCGGCGTCGCCGACTATGCCTTCTACGGCGGGATGGGCTTCGGCTACAGCGGCGAGGGCTACGCCAGAAAACTCGCTGAGCAGACCGGCGGGCGCTCCATTTTTGTGAGGAATGAGAAGAAGCTCGAAGAGGCCTTCAGCCAGATTTCCGAAGAGCTGCGCACGCAGTACGTGCTGGGCTACTACTCCACCAATCGCTCCAAAGACGGAAAATTCCGCAAGGTTGAAATCAAGCTGAAACGCAACGACGCGAAAGCTCTGGCGCGCAGAGGCTATTACGCGCCGCGGCAGTGAGGCAGGGGTTAGGGGTCAGGTTTTAAGACTTTGATTTGAAATCCTCCACAATTTTGAACCCACAACGACGAGAGTGCTTCGCTTTTCGATTTTCGTTTTTCGAATTTCGATTTACGGCGTTGCCGTCTTCGGCGGGCGCGGAGCGAAGTATCCTTTGCGCGCGCGAACGTTTAGCCCCGAGCGCGGGGACTGTATCTTGATGGTGCGGAATCTGCCGTCCGGAGCCTTATTGGAGGGTACGTAGGCCAGCGAATACTGGCTGCGCAGCTCCGTGCCGATGTCGGCAAAGGACTGCGCGAGGTCGTCGATGCGATACGGATAGAAGGCGCGGCCGCCGGTGTCGTCGGCGAGCGTCTGCAGCACTTTGTCGCCGTCGGTGAAATGATATTTCTGCGGCGTGGTGCCGGTAACGGACATCCAGTCCGTGCTGGTGCTGATCGTGTAGATGGAAACATCGGCGCGCTGCGCCATTTCGATGGCTTCCGAGCGGCTGTGCTCGCTGGGCAGCGTGTCTTCGCCGTCGCTGATCACCACCAGGATGCGGCGGATCGCAGGATTCGCGCCCGCAGGCAGCGGCGCATTCGCCAGGCGATGCCGCGCCGAAATCCAAATGGCGTCGTAGAGCGCGGTCGCGCCTCCCGCACGCTGCTTCTGGATCACTTCGGTGAGCTGGCCGACATCGTCGGTGAAGTCCTGAATGAAGGTGGGCTCGTTGTCGAAGGTCATCAGAAAAGCATAATCCTGGCGGCGGCGCATCACGTTGTGCAGAAAGTCCACCGCCGCTTCCTGCTCGAACTTGAGCCGATCGCGAATGCTGTTGGAGGTGTCCAGCAACAGGCCGATGCGCAGCGGGAGGTCGGTCTCCCGGCTGAAGTTGGTGATCTTCTGCGCGATGTTATCTTCGGAAACACGAAAATCCACCTGGTCCAGGTCGGTGACGAATTTTTGCCGGCGGTTCAGCACGGAAAAGACCACGTTGACCAGGTCCACGGGAAACTTGATGACCGTAATGTCCTGGTCGTCGGCCTTCGACGGGGGCCTTTGCTGCGGCGCGGGCGCCTTGGGCTGTTGCGGCAGAGCAAGCAGCGGCAACACAAGCCCGGCCAGGAGAATCGTTGCGAGAAATGGTTTGCGCATCGGCACCTTGATTCTAGAGAGTCCCCTGCCCAGCGTCAACGACCGCCGCAAGTAAATCTTCTTTGACACCAAAGGCCCGCGAGAGTTCCCGCGCGAATTGCCGCAGCTCGGGAGGTAGCGGAGCCGCCAGTGTTATGCGCTTCCCCGTGCGCGGGTGCTCAAAAGAGATGCGTGCGGCGTGGAGAAAGTTGCGTCCGAGCGGCGCGGGCGCCGCGGCGTTGCGCGGCACGCGCACCTGCCGCGGCGCACCGTAGAGCGTGTCGCCCACAACCGGATGTCCCAGCGCGGAAAAATGGACGCGGATCTGGTGCGTGCGGCCGGTGTGGATACGCACCAAAACCAGCGTAAAACTCTCCAGGCGAGCCAGCACCTTCCAATCGGTGCGCGCCTCGCGGCCCGCGCGGCGGCGCGTAGTCATGCGCGTGCGGCGGACGGGGTCGCGGCCCACGGGCAAGTCAATTGTGCCCGTGTCGCGCTTCAGCCGGCCGTGGACCAGCGCGACGTAGGTCTTCTCCACCGTGCGCTTCTGAAATTGTCCGGCGAGATGGCGGTGCGCGGCGTCGTTGCGCGCGACCACGAGCGCGCCAGACGTGTCCTTGTCCAGCCGGTGCACGATCCCCGGGCGCAACGGCCCGCCGACGGCTGAGAGTTTCTGGAAGCGGTGCAGCAACGCGTTGACCAGCGTGCCGCGTGAAGCGCCCGCGCCGGCGTGCACGGTCATGCCCGCGGGCTTGTTGACCACCAGCAGGTCGTCATCTTCATAAAGAATGTCGAGCGGGATTTCTTCGGGCACGGCTTCCAGCGCAGGGCGCGGGAGCAGCGTGATGTCGATGCCCTCGCCGGCGACGACATGATGCGCGCGCTTCGCTCGCGCGCCGTTGACGCGCACGTGGCCTTCATCGATCAGTTCGGCGATGCGCGAACGGCTCAAGTCCGGCAATTGGGAGGCGAGGAAGCGGTCCAGGCGCTGGCCGGCGGCGTCGGAGGTAACGATGAAATTGCGTTTTTCAGACATGGTGCCGAGACGAGCGCATCCTTCGCTTCGCTCAGGATGACAATCTTGCGCGGCCGCGGCGCCACAGCCACACGCCGGAAATCATCAGGGCCACGCTGACCACCTGCATCAGGGAGAGCGGGCCGACAAGGTTTTCGGTGCGCCCGGGGTCGCCGCGGAAGAACTCCGTGGTAAAGCGCATCAGGCCGTAGAGCATCATAAACAGGGCCCAGACCTGGCCCGGAAACCGCTTGCGCCGGCGCATCAGCAGGAGCACCAGCAGAATTCCCGCCGCGGCAAAGGAATCGTAGAGCTGCGTAGGGTGCAGGCGGACGTGCAGTGGCGTGCCCACCAGGCCGTGCGCATACTCGCTCGAGAACGTGACGCCCCAGGCCACTTCGGTAGGCTTGCCGTAGCAGCACCCCGCGGAAAAACATCCGATACGTCCGAGCATAGCGCCGAGCGCAACGCAAGGTGCGTAGGCGTCCGCCAGCGAGAGAAACGGCAGCTTCCAGTAACGCGCGTACAGAATGATGAGCACCAGCGCGCCGAGCACTCCGCCGTAAAACGTGCCGCCGGATTGCAGCGTGGAAAGCGAGAAGATCTCGCGCGGGTTGGCGGCAAAGTAGTCCCACATCGCCAGCACCAGCCAGACCTTGGCCACCACCAGGCCGGACAGCACGGCATAGACGCCAAGATTCCAAACGCGGTCGCCGTCGAGGCCGTCCTCGAAAGCATGGCGCCGCGCGAGCCACAACCCGAAGAGCACCGCCGCGGCCAGCATCACTCCGTAGGTGTGCAGCGTGAAAAAACCGACTTTGAATAGGATCGGGTGCATTGCTAATTCTCTTCCGATGCGGAGGAGGAACCTCCGGATGCGCGCGCGCCGAAAATCATTTCCCAGAAAATAAGCGTCACGCCAATCGAGAGGCACGCGTCGGCCACGTTAAATGCGGGCCAGTGCCAGTCGCGCACGTAGAAATCGAGAAAGTCGAGCACCGAGCCGTAGAGGATGCGGTCGAGCACATTGCCCGCGGCGCCACCCAACACCAGCGCAAAGCCCCAGCGCTCCGGCCGCGTGGCGGCGCGCCCGGTCGCCAGCATCCATGCAAACAGCCCCACCGCGCCCAGCGCCAACACGATGAGCGCGGCGCGCAGCCAGGGCGAATCCGAATCGGCGAAAATGCTGAAGGCCACGCCCCGGTTGCGCGCATGCACAAGATTCAGAAAGCCGGGAATGATGGAACGATGCCAACTCAACTCTGTCGCGCGGTCGAGCAGGATTTTGGTGACGCGGTCGGCGGCCACCACGGCCAGCGAGACCCACACCCAGCGCGCTCCTGAAAGAGAATTCATCGGGGCAGCGGCACCAAGCCCATTTCCGTCAGCGCCGCCACGCAGCGTTCGCAGACCGTGGGCACGTCGGCATTTTCGCCCACGCGCGTCGAGTAGTTCCAGCAGCGCTCGCACTTCGCGCCGTCCGCGCGGCCAATCCAAGTATCTAGGCTCTCCACAAACCCTGGCCCTGGAATCGGTGGTCGAGTTTCCCTCTCGACTTCGACCTGGGAAACAATGAAGAGGGAAGGAAGAATCTCTTGATAATGCTGAGCTACGTCGAAATAACTACCGCCTGCAATCAATTTGACCTTTGCATCTAAGGACGCAGAAATTTGCTTGCTGTTGCGAACTTGCTCCAGTGCCTTCAGCACGGAGGAGCGCACCTCTAAAAGTTGTTTCCAATTCGCCAAAACGACTTCGCTCAGCCCTACGTCGAATTCGGCGGCCGCTGGGAAGACTGCCATATGGATGCTTTCCGGGTCGCCCGCGCGCTTCGGAAAAAATTTCCAGATTTCTTCGGCGGTGAAGACGAGGACGGGCGCAATCAATCGCACCAGCGCACTGGCAATGCGATAGACGGCGGTCTGTGCGGAGCGGCGGCCGGCGCTCTGCGGCGCGGAGGTGTACAGGCGGTCCTTGAGCACATCGAAATAAAACGAGCTGAGGTCCACTACGCAGAAATCATGGATGGCGTGGAACACGCGGTGAAATTCGAAGTTGTCGTACCAGCCGCGACATTGCTTCACCAGCTCCGCCGCGCGGTGGAGCATGAAGCGATCCATCTCCCAGAGTTTTTCATCGGCCAGGCAATCTTGATTCGGATTGAAGTCGCTCAGATTACTCAGGGCGAAGCGCAGGGTGTTGCGGATTTTGCGATAGGCCTCGGAAAGCTGCGTCATCATGGCCACGCTCAGGCTGGTGTCCGCGGTGTAGTCCTGCGAAGCCACCCACACGCGCAGCAGATCCGCGCCCCATTTTTCGCAGATTTCCGCGGGATAAATGGCGTTGCCGAGCGACTTGGACATCGGCGTGCCTTTTTCATCCAGCGTCCAGCCGTGCGTAACCACCTGGCGATACGGCGCCGCGTCGCGCACGCCCATGGCCACCAGCAGCGAACTCTGAAACCAGCCGCGATATTGGTCGGGCCCTTCGAGGTAGCAGTCCGCGGGCCACTGCCCGGCAGTGTCGTTGCCCAGCACGGCGAAATGCGACGAGCCGGAGTCGAACCACACGTCGAGGATGTCCGATTCCTTGCGCCACTTTGCCGCGCCGCATTTGCATTTCGTGCCCGGCGGCAGCAATTCCTCCGGCGTACGCGTGAACCACGCGTCAGCGCCTTCGCGTTCGAACCAGCGGACGACGTTGCGCAATGCGGCGTAGTCGTCGAAGCGCTTCCCGCAACTTTCGCAGGTGAACACGATGAGCGGCACGCCCCAGAAACGCTGCCGCGAAATGCACCAGTCCGGCCGCGTGGAGATCATCGAACTGATGCGATCTTCGCCCCACGCGGGCTTCCATTTCACTTTCTTGATTTCGTCCAGCGCGCGCTGCCGCAGCCCGGCGTGCTCCAGGTTGATGAACCACTGCTCGGTGGCGCGGAAAATCACCGGCTGGTGACAGCGCCAGCAGTGCGGGTAGCTGTGGGTGAGCTTGCTTTCGCCGAGCAGCGCGCCGCGCGCTTTCAGCAGCGCGACAATGTGCGGATTCGCTTCGAAGACGGTCTTGCCCTTGTACTCGGGCAGGCCTTCGAGGTAGCGGCCTTCGTCGTCAATCGGCGCGGCGACTTCGAGGTGGTACCTTTGCCCGGAAAGGAAATCTTCCGCGCCGTGGCCCGGCGCGGTGTGCACAATGCCGCTGCCCTGCTCCAGTGTTACGTAATCCGCCAGCACGGCGGGAACGCGCAGGCTTTCCAGAAATGGATGCTGAAATTTCAGCGCTTCGAGTTCCCTACCCTTCCACGGCCCGCGCGTCGCGTTTACGGTGACGCCGCAGCCTGCTTTGACCGCTTCGACCATTCCCTCCGCAACGAGCAGATTGCCCGCAGATGTTTCCAGCACGACATATTCGAAGTCCGGATGAAACGCCAGCGCGCGATTGTGCGGAAGCGTCCACGGAGTGGTGGTCCAGATGACCGCGTCCACTTTTGCGCCGAGCTTGGCCGAGGCGGCATCCGCGACCACCGGAAACTTCACCCAGATGGACGGGCTGGTGTGGTTCTCGTACTCGACTTCGGCTTCGGCCAGCGCCGTGCCGTCGAAAATGCACCAGTACACCGGCTTCAGCCCGCGATAGACGTACCCTTTTTCAAGAAAAATGAGAAAAGCCTCGGCGATGCGCGCCTCGTAATCGTAGTTCATCGTGAGGTAGGGCTTTTCCCAGAGGCCGAAAATGCCCAGGCGCTTGAATTCGCGACGATGGTTATCAATGTAGCGTCCGGCGAAGTCGCGGCACATGCGGCGGAACTCCGCCGGAGAGACTTTGCCCTTGCCGCCCAGTTCTTTTTCGACTTTGGTTTCGATGGGCAGGCCGTGGCAGTCCCATCCGGGGACATAGGGCGCGCGAAATCCGGCCATGGTCCGCGACTTCACCACCAAATCTTTCAACACTTTGTTCAGCCCGGTGCCCAAAGTGATTTCGCCCGTGGGGTACGGCGGGCCGTCGTGAAAAACGTAGGGGGGCGCGTCCTTGCGGGCCTCCTGGATGCGGTGATAGATGCGCTGCTCTTCCCAATCAGCCAGCATTTTCGGCTCGGCCTGCGGCAAATTGGCTTTCATGGGGAAAGCCGTCTTCGGCAAATTGAGAGTGCTCTTCAGGTCGAGCGGTTTTGTCATTCCCTGTGCCCCAAGGGACTTATGGCGCGAGTTACCGGCGGGAAACTTTTGCTCCCGGCGAAACGTCGTATGTTACAATGATTTGGCACACAAGTCAGCTTGGGGTGCCAAGCAACTATTTGGCGTGGGCCGTATCTAAGTAGATTGAGGCCCGGGCCAGGTCTTTTTGCTCGGGCATAACGGGTATCCATGGCAGAGACAGCACCGAATCGTAACCCGCAAAATGCAGGCGCTTCCGCGCCCAGGACACCCGGCTTCCTTGTGGAACAGCGTCCCTGGTCGCAATCCTTCTTCTCCAGCCTGATCGAATTCCTCACGGAAAAGCCGGTCAAGATCCGCGACCTCCGTGCAGGCGCTCCGTTCACACCTTCGGGATTCGGCGCGGGCTTTGGCGAAAACTTCAAAGAGTGGATGAAGGGCGGAAGCAAGGTGCCTCTGCCCAAGGGCCAGCGCATGCTGGTGGAAGACAAGCCATTCTCACGCGTAATGTGGGAAAACCTCCGCGACCTCATTAATCCGCCGAAGCTGCCTCCGCTGAAAGTGACCAGCAAGCCGATTCCGGTCAAGTCCATCTGGAGCAAGGACGAAAACTATTCCAAGGCGCAGGTGCTTTCGCTGGCCGCGCATGGACTGGGTGTCGTGCTTCTGACCATGCCGCTGCTCTATCAGTTTATCCAGAACACGACGGCGCCGCCGGTGGTCAAGGCGGACGTGAAGATCATCGACATTTCGCCCTACCTGCCCAAGCTGCCTCCGGGCGGCGAAAAAGCGGGCGGCGGCGGTGGCGGAGGCGAGCGCATGAATACGCCTCCCAGCAAAGGCCGCCTGCCGAAGTTTTCCATGACGCAGTTAACGCCGCCCATGGCGACCATTCGCAATCCGAATCCCAAGCTGCCCGCGGAACCCACCGTGGTTGTGCCGCCGGATATCCGCGTGCCCCAGCCCAACATCAATGCGTACGGCGATCCGCTGGCCGCGATGGTCACCGGCTCGGGCGGCCCGGGCGGAGGCGCTGGCATCGGCACTGGTTGTTGCGGCGGCGTGGGCAGCGGTAGCGGCCCCGGCGTGGGACCCGGCGAAGGCGGCGGCATCGGCGGCGGCGTGTTCCGTCCGGGACGCGGCGGCGTAGGCTATCCCGAATGCGCATACTGCCCGGACCCGAGATTTTCTGACGAAGCGCGCAAAGCCAAGTTTATGGGCACAGTGATGTTGCGCCTGGTGGTGACTGCGGACGGCCGCCCTATGAGCATTTCCATCGTGAAGGGCGCGGGGATGGGACTCGATGAAAACGCGTTGGAGGCCGTGAAGGGCTGGCGTTTCAAGCCCGCCGTGGGTCCTGGCGGCAAGCCGGTGGCCGTGCAAGTGGATATCGAGGTCACCTTCCGGCTGCTGTGAAGTAGTTATCAGTTTTCAGTCATCAGTTCTCAGAAGACCGCAGGAGCTATGCTTCTGCGGTTTTTGTTTTCAGTTCACTCCCGCTGCAACTCCCAAGCAACCTGAAGCCGCAACTTCACCTCTGAGTGCAGAGACCACCCCGGAACGCCATCTGCTTGGAGGCGAATTCGATGCAGCGGAAAGCCAGCAGTTCCCCGCATTCACAAACGAAGGAATCCACGCCACCCTGGCCGAATATTCTGGCCGGTGCAGCCGCAAGCGCGGAAGTAACTTGGGGCCGCGGCCTCGAAGGCCTGCGCGCTCGAGAACTTTCCCTTGTGATGCACTTGCTCCTCGCAGTTTTAGTGCTCTTTCCAGTCTTCAACTCATTGATGAAACACGGCCCCGGCAAGCCCCCCTCCACGCCGATATTCTTCCCGGGCTTCCCGCCCGAAATGAGTTTGCAAATAGGCGAAGGCAAGAAAAAAGGTGCAGGAAACGGAGGCGCCCGCGAATGGGAAATGGCCCGGCAGGGGCTTCCGCCGCGCGCGGACCTTTTGCAATTCTCTCCATCAGCAATCATACGCAGCCCGCAAACGAAGCTTCCAGTCGAAGCGACCGTGATAGGAGCGCCGGAGATTCTGGCAATCCCAAGCGATCTATGGGGCTACCCATTCTCCAAAGCGCAGACCGATTCGCAAGGACCAGGTGTAGGCAATGGCTTTGGTGATGGTTGCTGTGGTGGCGCGGGACCCGGCAAGGGAAGAGGTTCCGGCCCCGGTATGGACGGCGCAGGCGTTGGAGATAGCAACGTGCATCACCCCGGACGGAATGGTGTGGGCTATCCCGAGTGCGCGTTTTGCCCGACGCCGAGTTTTTCCGAGGAGGCGCGCAAATCGAAAATGCAGGGTTCAGTGACGCTGCGCATCGTCGTGGGCACAGACGGCCGCGTTTCCAACATCCGAGTGGCGCGCGGGCTGGGCATGGGCCTCGACGAACGCGCCATCGAAGCCGTGCGTGGTTGGCGGTTTAAACCGGCACTGGGACCTGACAGAAAGCCCGTGCCGACAGAGGTGCTGATTGAGGTCACCTTCCGATTGTTGTGAACAGGGCGAGCTCGTGAATCTGCTAGGATGAGCGCATGAGAAGATTGGACAACGCTGAGGCGGAGATGCGTTCGCGGGAAACGCGGATCGCCGTGCGCTTTTTCATCGCGGCCCTCGTTTTCGCGTTGCTGGCGCTGGTGCTTCCCGCGCTTCGTGCGGCTGAACCGCAGGCTGCGGCGGCGGGCACAGTGGAATTCGCGGCCACGGCCACGCCCAGTGGCGGGCGCGCGGAGCCGGTGATGCGCCTGAGCGTTTCGCTTCTGCGCAAAAGTTTTGAGGACATCCACAAGGAAGCCGAACAGTCGGAGGCCAAGCCGGACCTGGACAAGTTCATTGACGCGCTGAAGGTGTCCAAGGAGCTGAAGGAATGGATGAAGCGCACGCGCAGCGTGGAACTGAGCGGCAGCGACTTCGCCAAGCGCGTGAACACCAAAGATATTTTCGACGTGCCGGAATTCTTGGAAGCCTACATGGCGCGTAACATCGGCGACGCCTCCGTCGGCTTCCCGGTCAGCAAGGCGCGCCCCAAGGACCGCGACGAAAACTCGGCACGTTTCGAAAAGGCCCAGCTCGAATATCGCGAGACCCTGCGCAAATTCATCGAAAAAAATCCGCACACCCGCGACGGCATGGAAGTCGAGTTGGATGCGATCAACCCCGGGCCGCGCTGGGCCGCCCAGGAAAGCGAGCGCACTCGGCGCGTCCACGACGGCGCACTGCAACTCGCTGAGTCCGCCTACCTGCTGGCAAAAACGGAGACCAACCTTGAAGGTCGCGGCGCCTTTGCCAATGTGACGCCGGGCGACTACTGGTTGAGCACCATCGAGGGCGAGGCCACCGTGGGCGACGCGCGGCTGCGCTGGGACGTAGCCGTGCAGGTGCGCGCCGGCCGCGTGACCCGCATTACGCTCTCCAACGTGAATGCCGTACGCAAATCCAGGGACCAGGGATTGCAGTAGAAGCCGGACCTTGAAATCTCCTTCCAATTAGCAGCGCAGCTCACCCGGCCGAAACCTGAGAAAAGCGAGCTTTGACTTATTTCCCCCCGTGAATAGACTGTCTCCGTGGCCTCCTTGCAAAAATCCCGGCGCGGGCAAGCGGTGATGCACTCCGCTGCCCGCCAAGGCGCGGCGTAAATGGACAACTTGGCGTTGTGGGTCGCTTTCAACCTGGGCATCCTGATTCTGCTGGCGTTGGACCTCGGCGTCTTTCACCGCAAGCTGCACGCGGTGTCCCTGCGCGAGGCCATCTTCTGGAGCGTGCTGTGGACCGTGCTGGCGCTGGCGTTCAACCTCAGCATGCTGTGGTGGTACAACCCGGCGCACGTGCAGGACGCAACCATGGCGCTGCGCAAGACCCTGGCGCTGGAATTCTTCACCGGCTACCTGATCGAGCGCATGCTCAGCTTCGACAATATTTTTGTGTTTGCCGTGCTCTTCCGCTATTTTGGCGTCGAGGCGCGCTACCAGCACCGCCTGCTCTTCTGGGGCATCCTCGGCGCGCTGATTATGCGCGGGCTGATGATCTGGCTGGGAGTCGCGCTGATTTCGCGCTTCGCGTGGATCCTCTACGTCTTCGGCGCATTCCTCGTCTGGACCGGCGCGAAGATGCTCTTCCACAAACCGGAAGAGATCGAGCCGGAGAAAAATCCCGTCTTGAAGCTGGCGCGGAAATTCCTGCCGATTACGCCCGCCTATGACGGACAGAAGTTCTTCATCCGCCACGAGGGCATCTGGAAAGCCACGCCGATGTTTCTCGTGCTGCTGGTCATCGAAACAACCGATGTGGCCTTTGCGCTCGACTCCATCCCCGCCATCTTCGCCATCACCAAGGACCCTTTCATCATTTATTCGTCCAACGTCTTCGCCATTCTCGGATTGCGCGCGCTCTATTTCCTGCTGGCGGCGATCATCTCCTACTTCCGCTTCCTGAGTGCGGGGCTCTCCATCGTGTTGATGTTCATCGGCGTAAAAATGCTGGTGGAGAAGTGGGTGCACATCTCCACCGCGTGGTCGCTGGGGATCGTTGCCGTGGTGCTGCTGGTGGCGATTGTGGCGTCGCTGGCGGCCACGCGCGCGGAAAAGCGCGCTCTTCGGAAATCGCGCCCTGCCGGGGAGTAAGATGCCCGCATTACACCATGCGATCGCCCAACTCGCTTCGGAGGAGGCCGCGGAGCGAAGGCTCGCCGCATCCTGGCTCTACATAGAAGGATGCATGCTGGCAGACGCCGCCACTCGTGCGTTGTGCGAAGACCCGGAGTTCGCGGCATTGCTCCTGAAGCCAACGACGGTGGGTATCGCCGTGCATCCCATCACATTTGAGAATATCCGCAGAGCCAACGGCATGCCGCGGCTGGCGGAAGTGCCGCCGGACCAGGACGCGCAGGAATTTGAACTTCATTGGGGGGAAGCGCGCTTGGATATCCTCACCACGCGCGCGCTGGGCGCGAGCGGCGCGATTGCCAAATTCCTGGAAAAATTCGGAGAAGGGATTCAGCAAGTGGAGTACTTCGTGAAAGACGTGGACCGCGCCACTGAAATTCTCCGCGAGAAATTCGGAGTGCGCACGATTTATCCGCAGACCCGCCCCGGCGCCGACGGCACGCGCGTCAATTTTTTCCTCGCCAGCACGCCGGAAAACAAGAAAGTGCTGGTCGAGTTGGTCGAGGCTTCCTGAAGGTCGGCAGGCCTACGGCGATTTCTGCCAAACGACCGGGGAGACGAGGCCGGCGGATTTGAGAATCGGCACAGCTTCTTTTTCATTCGCCAGCCGGGGCACGCCGGGCGAATCGATCACCAGCGGCAAGGCCTCCGCCTTTTCGAGTTTTGCACCGGAAAACGTGAGCCGCGCCAGCAGCGCGGTGCGCGTGGCCGGCGGATCGTTCTGCCAGAAAACAAAATTCCCCAACGAATAGAAAATCCAGCCGCTGGCATATTCCTCGATGCGCTGCGGCACGTGCGGATGGTGGCCAAAGACGGCGGTCGCGCCGGCGTCAATGGCCGCATGCGCGAACTCTAGCGTCTCCCGCGCCACGTTGCGCGAGTATTCGGCGCCGTCGTGCAGCGAGACCAGCACCACGTCCGCGCGGGCCCGCGCGGCGGCCACGTCGCGGCGCACCTGCGCGGGGTCGCGCCCGGCGATCACCGCGTTTTTCGCGCCTGGCGCATCGTTGCGCGGCGCGTAGGAGTAGCCGAGAAACGCAAAGCGCACGCCGTGGCGAATTACGATCGCGCCCGCGTGCGCGTCGTCGTAGTTGAAGGCGGCACCGACGGGCGCAATCTTCGCCGCGCGCAGCCGCGCGAGACTGAACTCCATGCAGGCGTTGCCGCCGTCGCTGAAATGGTTGTTGGCCACGGAGACCACGTCGAAGCCGGCGAAGACCAGGCTTTCCACCCCGCGCGGCCGAATGCGGAAAATCATCCCGTCTTTGGTGTAGGGCGGCTTCTCGCAAAACGCGCCTTCCAGGTTTCCAAAGGCGATGTCGGCCGCGGAAAGCACCGGTGCTATCCCCGCAAACGGAAGCGTGTAGTCGCCGGAGCGCTCCATGCGCTCGCCGAGCGCGCGCGCCAGGAGGATATCGCCCCCAGCGACCACCGTAATCCGCGGCGGCGCCTGCGGCGGCAGGGGCGACGGTGCTGGCGCGCAGCTCGCCAGGCAAAGCAAGCCGACAATCGTAAGTGCACCGCGTGTAGATGTCCAAGCAGGCAAGGTCCGTCCCTCAGAGGCGGAGAGTGTAACGCAGCCGGGCGAGAATCGTGCAGAGTGCTTGAATCTGGAGCACTCACTCCCGATTTGGGAGAGGACAAGTTCCCTTCTCGCCTGGCTGTAAAACAAAACCCCAGCCAAACTACCTCTCAGCATCAGCCCTTTCCTGGAGCAGAAGATCTGCTGCCCTGCATAGCCTTTACATTCCACAAAGGTTGGTTCAACTGAACTGCAAAGCCGCCATTCGGCTTTGCCAGCGGCTGTGGTGGGGCCTGAAGGTGATTTCCAAGGCATCGTGAATCGGGCAGTCAATAGAATGGCCCCTCGCGCGCATATGTAAATGCCTTAGATTGAAGTTGGACGCCTGTTGTTCCAAAATGGAGCGGCGCGTGCTTATGGCTTGAGAAATTAGGGGTTGTCCTAAGCTGCAATGAAGATTGGCACTACCGTACCATTTTGGATTGCGTTTCTTGGGCGCACACTTGTACTGTGCAGGCAACAGTAATGAACGAGCGGCCACCAGCGAGCCCATCGGCCAAGCGAGATAACCCGAAACTCGCTACCATCCGGAGTTTTCTGCGCAGCTTAAACGTTTTGCTCAAGGCCTGCCGCTTGTACGGCATCGATCACTCGCGCACCAACGCGCAATTGAAGACGACGTGGGATGCTCTGTCGGCGGAATTGAAAGCGCAGGGCGGGTTGCAACTGGCGGTGGCCGGGTCTCGCCTGATGATTGACGGCGAGGCGATTAAAGCCACGCCAGCAGAGTCCAGCTTTGCGGAAATGGTTTCGGCCGCGGGCATTTCCAGCATCGAGTTCACGCCGCACGCAAGCCAGGAAGAATTTGACAAATTCGTGCGCGCGTTCGCCAACAGCGGGCCGAAGTTCGAAGGCCTTTCCGGGCTGCTGAAGCAGGCGTTCGGCGAATCGAGCGCTGCGGGGATTCGCGTGAACGAGTTCCGCGTCGTAGCCGCGGACGCGGCGGGCGAGTCGGGCCGAGCGCAGGCGCGTATGGCCGGCGAAGCCGTAGCCAGGGCGCTCGGTTCGGATCTGGGTGAGCTGAAAGATGCGCTGGCCGATCCACAAAAACTGCTTGCCCTGATTGCCGCCGCAGAGGGCGCAAGCGCGCGGCACGCGGGCCTCGGTGGGCTTGGCAATTCCACTGATTCAGACGCTGTAGCTACGGCTGGCGCTGCTGGCGCAACGCAACCAGGCGGCCCCTCCTCGGGCGCGCAGAGCACTACACCCAATGAAGGCGGCGAGGTGGCCGTGTTTCAGATGCTGAGTCAACTGGGTCGGGGCACCGGCATGGCTGGCGCTACCGAAGACGTAAAGAATTTCCAACAACACGCGGTCGCTCTGCCAGCCCACGGGCGGCAAGTGCTTTCGGAAGCTCTCTCCAGTTTGGCCGCAGAGTCGCCCCAGGGCGCGCAGGATCCTCAGTTGCTCATCAAGCTGGCGGAGCGCCTGGCGCTGCGCATTGCCTTGAAGCGCTATGAGCGCGGCGACGCCAAAGTGGATGCGGTGCAGGAGATGCTCAGCCGCATGGGCCGGGAAATTGACCACCTGCGCACCAAGCTGGCCGCGTATGAAAGCCAGGCGCAGGAAGCGCAGAAGGAACTGGAGAATCCAGACAGGCTCATAGAGCAGTTCTGGGAAATTCTGCCCGCGGAGGACAAGCTCAGAACGCTGCTCTCGCCGCAAGCGTTTGATCTGCCCAGCCAGCACATCCGGAAGTTCCTCGAACAGGTGCCGCGGCGCGGCGATGTGCAGACGCCGCGCACCGTGCTGGAGCACTATGCGGAAGGTGCCGGCGAAAAGGACTCCAAGACGCGCATGCGAGTGGTGGAAGGCATCGCGGAGCTGGCCGATCTCTTCACGGCTGCCGGCGATCAGACGTTGGAGCGCGCCCTGGCTGCCATCGGCGCTCAACTCCTGGCCGAACAAGACGTCGAGTTGCAGAATGCGCTGAGCTCGGCGCTCGTGCAATTGAGCCAGTTGGCGGCTGACGGCCATCACTACGGCGCCTTGCAGGTCGCCATGGCGCAGACGAGTGCGCTGGCGCAATACAGGCCGGACATCGCCAATGCGTTGCGCCCGCGCATCGGCATGGAGAGCCGCGTGCCGCACTTGATCGAAGAAGCGCTGAAGAAACCCACGGTGCCGCAGCCCCTGCTGGCAGTGCTGAAAGAAATGCCGCGCGCGGCGGCGCTGCAGACGGCCAACCAGTTCAACCAAGCGACGGAAAAAGAGCGCAGCGACCGCGTCTTTGCCCTGGCCACGGCTCTGGGACCGGAGATCGCCGGCGTGCTGCGGGATACTCTGCGCAGCAGTCCAGACTCGGAAGCGCTGCTCACCATCGGCCTGCTGACGCGACTCGAAATCTCCGCGGTCGGCGAACTCCTCACCGCGCGTCTGCCCCGCTGGAACCACTCCTACCAGAACCAGGTGGTGCGCCAGATTTCCTCGAGCGGCGCGGCGGGCCGCGGCGAACTCCTCGCGCAGCTCATGGACCGCTTCGACCCGCTCGACGTCGTCTCCGCCGTGGACGAAATTGGCATGTGCGGAGACACCCAGGCCGCTCCGCGCCTCCTGCGCATTGCCGGCGGCGAATTGCCAGCGGGCTGGCCCGCCTTCCTGCGCATCAAGGCCATCGAAGCGCTGGGACGCCTGCGCGCAAAAGACGCGGCTCCTGTGCTTCGGAAAATTGTGGAAGAGAAAACGCTGTGGATCTGGGGGCAGCCGCGCGAACTGCGCGTGCTCGCCCTGCAAGCGCTCCTGAGAATCGACCTAGAGTGGGCGCAGAAATTTGTGCCGGAGAGCGGCCTCTCCGCAGACGAACTTGCGCTAGTCCCGCGCGAACCGACCCCTGACTGGGCCGGCGTGCGCCAACGTTGCTACGAGCGCATCACGCCGCGGCGCACGCTCAAGGCTAAGCTCGTAGCCAATCAGAAGGAATTCGTCGTCACCATAGTGGACATGAGCCTGGGCGGCGCTTTCGCCATGGGCACCGTGAACGTGCCGCCCGGCACGCGCGCGGAATTCGTCCTGAAAACCGGCACGGCGGAAGTAAAAGCGGTCGTGCTGATCCGCGGGATGCGCAAGGGCGGAGTGAACTTTGAAATTGTGGACATCACTTTCGAGGAACGCAGCAAGTTCCGCCGGCTGCTTATCGACATCCAGAAAGAATCCGGCTGAAATTCCCCCTCGGCATCCTGTTCAAGCCTGTCGCCTTTCTGGCGGTTTCGCGGTGCGTTAACACTTGCACTTCCGCGGCGTCTCTCCCTGTGTAGCAGAAATCAAAATCACGTGAGGTGAGACTATGGTTCGCACGCCGCGATATCGGACTCGAATTGCGCTTTCCGTTCTGGCAGTACTGACACTCTTCACGGTGGCCGTGTACGCCGGCCCGCCGCTGCTCTGCTGGCCCTTCGACATCGGCGGCGCAAAATCCTTGCCGTTTGCCGGACACAACTGGCAGTCGGCCGATCCATCGTACAACGTCCAAAATCTCGTTGAAGACACCCTGGCCATTCTCCAGCCGAATGCGCCGGTCATTGTGCGCATGGAAACCATTCGCCGCGCTACGGTGTACGCAGTGTACGTTTCAAAAAACCGCGAACTTGCCGGACGGCTACTCCAGCGCATGGAAGCGCGCGCCAACGAAGCCGAGAAGAGCGGAAAACCGGATGGCCTCGCACTCTTTGATTTGGGTTATTTGCTCGAAACCTACAAACAGACGAGCCATCGCGAAGGTTCGCCCGCAAACCTTGCTGCGGGCCGCGACGGCTACGCGATGATTGCGAAGGCCATCCAGCTCCGCGGAAATGATCCGGAGATGGAGTTTGCCGCGGCCATTGTCCGCACCGACTCGCGCGCCTCTTCCAGTCAGCGTACGGCGCACTTCAAGCAAGCGCTCGCCGGAGCCAAGGAAGGCTCCCTGCTGGCGAAGAACCTGGTCTCCCACGCGGAGCTGCTGCAGGCCAAAGGCAAATCGCTGGGCGATTTGCGCGCGGAGCTCAAGTAAACAGCTAGCAGGAACTTTGCTGGACTAAACAGGAATGCGCCTGGCGGCGCATTCCTGTTTGTTTTTTCGGTTTCTGCCAGTCCTCGCTGCTTCCGCTGCATCCGCCTCTCGCTTGAATTTGCCGGCACCTTCTGCGATTCGCATCCGTTGACTTGGCCACTTATGTGGCTTAGGATGGCGCACAATCAGCAGGTCAAATCGATGGTTGGCAAACAATTCGGGCGCTATCGGGTTGTCGAGAAGATCGGCGCGGGTGGCATGGGCGAAGTGTACCGCGCTCGCGATGAGCAGCTCGAGCGCGACGTCGCTCTGAAAATCTTGCCGGCTTCCAGCTTCAGCGACCCGGATGCCCGCTCGCGGCTGTTGCGCGAGGCCCGTTCGGCCGCGGCGCTGAATCACCCGCACATTTGCACCATCCACGAAGTCGGCGAGGCAGACGGCCAAGCGTATATCGTTATGGAACTGGTCGAAGGCCAGCCGCTGAGCAGCCGGCTGATCAGCGGCGCGCTTCCGCCGGGGGAGGTCCTGCGTTATGGAATCCAATTGGCCGAGGCGCTGGGACACGCCCATGAGCGCAACATCATCCACCGCGACCTGAAATGCGCCAATGTTGTTGTCAATGCGGAGGGCCGCGCCAAGGTGTTGGACTTTGGCCTGGCCAAACGCGTCAGCGAAAACCCGATGGACGAGGTGACGCGCTCGCAAGCACCTCTTACACAGGCGGGGACGGTTGTCGGCACACTAGCTTACATGGCCCCGGAGCAGTTGCGCGCGCAGCCCGCCGATGCGCGAAGCGATATTTGGGCTCTGGGTGTGATGCTGTACGAAATGTCCTCCGGCGCTCGGCCATTTCAAGGAAAGACCGGCTATGAGCTGAGCTCGTCGATCCTCAACCAGCCGCCGCCCGCGCTGCCGGAAAAAGTTCCCATCGAATTGCGCGCGGCCATCGAGCGCTGCCTGGAAAAGGAGCCCGACCGGCGCTACCAGCGCGCCGGCGAAGTGCGCGCCGCGCTGGAGACTTTGCAAACAAGTGCAGTGGCCTTGCTGGAGACACAGCGCTATTCTTTGTTCCGCCGGCGCGGGTGGCTCGCGGTCGCCTCTGCGATTGCCGCCGTGGGCTTGCTCGCAACTGGCATGTTTCTTTTCCGCACCAGCCTGTTTCCACCACCAACTCCCTCCTTGATAATTAGGCCGCTGACCAGCTTCGTCGGCATGGAATGGGGACCTACTTTGTCGCCCGACGCTAAGTTCCTGGCTTACTCGCACAACCGATTCGGGCACACGGATATCTTCGTACTCCCCACCGGCGGCGGCGATCCCATTCGCCTGACGGACAACCCTGCCGACGACCTCACTCCGCGATGGTCGCCCGACGGCCGTTACATTGCTTTCCTCTCCGACCGCGGCACGGGCACCAGTGTCTACTTGATCCCGCCCCTTGGCGGAACAGAACGCAAACTGGCGGAAACCAATATCGCCTGGTTGGAGGGAGCCGTACAAACATTGTCTGCGCTGGGCGCCACCCCCTGGTCTCCGGATGCCAGCGAACTGCTGTTCTCTCGGATGAATCCCACAGGGGAGATTGCCATCTGGAAAATCAACCAGAACACCGGCGCGCAGACCCAGGTCACAAAACCCCCGCCGGGCGCCGAGGATTCTTACGCGTGTTGGTCTTTCGACGGAAAGCAGATCGCTTTCTCGAGGAACGCAGGCGGCAAGCACGGTCTGTGGGTGATGGGCGCTCAGGGAGGCGAGCCGGAGCTGGTGCTTGGAGACGAACACCTCAATATGACGCCGGCTTGGTCGGCGGATGGCCAGCGCCTCGTGTTTATTTCCAACCGGGGTGGCTCCGCGAATCTCTGGGAAATTGAGATTTCGTCGCGCCGCCTCCGGCAGGTGACTGTTGGCTCCGGAAACGAATTCATGCCCGCTGTTTCCGCGAGCGGTCGAGTCGTTTACACCCAGTACAGCCACCAAGTGGACCTCTACTGGGGATTCGTGGAACAGCCGCAGGAAAAACACCTGCGGCTTACTTCGCATACGCGGAACAACTTTGGAGGCCGGGTCTCGCCGGACGGGCAGCATGTCCTCTACCTCTCCGACCGCACCGGCAACTATGAACTTTGGCTGCTGGACCGCCGTACCCGCGGTGAACGTCAACTCACCGACCACCCGGCCACGGATATCATGGGGGACTGGTCGCCCGATGGGCGAGAGGTCGTCTTCCTCTCCAGCCGTGAAGGAAGCTTGCAGCTCTGGGTGCTGGAAGTGGAAAGCGGTCGGGCGCGGAGGGTAAGCGAGAAGAGCCGGCCGATCCCGTTCGAGCCGCACTTCAGCGGCCCGCGGTGGTCGCCCGACGGCAAAGTAATTGGCTTCATCGCTGCCGGCGAAAAGGGCGAAGCGCTTTGGGTGGTGGATCCGCAAGGCAAGAATGAGCGAGCTGTGCTCTCCGGTGTCCTGGGCTTCGATTGGTACCGCGATAGCCGCCATGTCGTCTATACGCGAAGGAATGCAGACGGGTCAGGAGTCGTGGAGATGCGTGTGGCCGACTTGGAAACCGGAAAGGATGCGCTCCTGCTGAGCGGGCCCACGGCGGAGATAGTGGTGTCGCGTGACGGCCGCGGCGTTGCTTTCCTCCATTCCATCAGCCATCTCAATATGCAGCTCAGCGTGCTCCGCCTGGCCCTGCCAACTACGCCGGGTGGGCTGCCCCGGCCTCTGGGAAAGCCGCAGCAGTTCACCCACGGCGAGAGTGCCTTTCATGTGCACAACGGTGGCTGGTCACCCGACGGCAAGGCCATTGTCTATACCCGCGACAACGACAGCGGCGACGTCTTCGTGATCCAAAACTACCGCTAACGTCCCCGGAATTACCCTGAGGGAGGGATGATGCGTAGAAGTCAGGTTTGTACCATTTTGGGGATTGCCGCGGCACTTTGCTGTTACTGGCTGCCAGGTGAAAGCGCAGGTCTCCAATCTCAAAATGGAGTACCGCGAGAACCGCCCGTCAAAAAAATTCGTGTCAATGGAGTGGATCTTGCCTACGTCGTGCAGGGCCGCGGCGAGCCGGTCGTGCTCCTCCACGGTTTCCTGCACGACTACCGGGTGTGGTCGGAACAAATGGACGCGTTCGCCGTGCGGCACCGCGTTATCGCCTATAGTCGGCGGTATCGCTATCCATTTGCGCCGCCGCCGGAGGGCGCGGACACCACCCTCGCCGCGGACATCGAAGACCTGGCCGCACTGATAAAGGCCCTGAAGTTGGGGCGGGTGCATCTGCTTGGACACTCGGGGGGTGCCCATCTGGCAATGTTGTTCACGCGCAAGCATCCCGACCTTGTCCGCAGCATGATCCTCGGAGAAGGTCCCCCACCGCGCCCCTCAGGGGAAGGCCCGGCAACTAGGCCGGGCCCACCGCCTTTCGTCGCGGAAGCGCGAAAAGCCTACGACCGCGGCGACACGGAAGGAGCGATGCGTATCTTCGCGCAGGGAGTTCTCGGCAAAAGCGAGCTGCCTTCGCGGCCGTCGCTTCGCGAAATCCCGCTTGCCAATGTATGGCAACTGAAAAGGTTAGGCGTGCCGGACACCTCTGTGCCGCCGTTCACCTGCGAAGATGCCGGGCGCATCCCGGTGCCCACGCTCGTTCTGGAGGGTGAGTTGAGCCCGCCGCGTGCCCGCGCCAGCGCGGAGGCATGGCGCAAATGCCTGCCGAGCAGCGAGCACGCCATGCTTCCCCAGTCCTCCCACGGCCTTCAGTTGGAGAATCCCGCCGCGTTTAACGAAATCGTCGTGGCGTTTCTTACGCGGCATGCGGGCTCCATCAAAGCCGCGGCGGCGGAATTGCCGCCCGTCAAGAAAATTCGCGTAAATGGAGCAGACCTTGCCTATGTCGAGCAAGGCCGCGGCCAGCCGGTAGTGCTGATTCACGGCTGGCTTTGGGACTACCGCGTGTGGTCCGCGCAACTGCCGGAACTTTCCAAACGCTACCGCGCAATTGCCTACAGCCGTCGCCACAATTATCCGAACCAGGGAGTCGGCGAATACTCCACGTCTTCGGACGTTGCCGACCTGGTTGCGTTCATCAAAGCACTCAAGCTCGGGCGCGTGCATCTGGTCGGACACTCCGCCGGGGGTTCCCTGGCTCTTCTGGTGGCGCGCGATCATCCGGAACTGGTCCGTTCGCTGACGCTGGGCGAGGCGTTCATGCCGGACTGGCTGTCCCAGAATTCGGAAGCCCAGTCGTTATTACAAACTTTTGTCGCGATTCTCGGCGAAGCCCATAAAGCATTTCAAAAAGGGGATCTGCCCGGCGCGGCGCGCATTCTCGCGGATGGGATTGTCGGGAAAGCGGGGGCCTTCGGTCAAATGCCTCCCGAACGGCAGAGTCAGATTCTGGAAAACATGAAACTGGAGATGAAGGCAGAATTGTCTGCTCCGCCCAAGCCGGAGCCTTCATTTACGTGCGAGGACGCGCGTCGAATCAAGGCGCCCACGCTGCTGCTCGAGGGCGACCGCACCGTCAGAATCTTCCAACTCATGACCCAGGCGTTGCACGACTGCATGCCCGGCAGCGAACGCGCCGTCCTCCCCAATGCTACGCATGGCCTGGAGTTGGAAAATCCCGCCGGCTTCAATGAAATTGTGCTGGGTTTCCTGACGCGCACGCGCGGCAAGACCGCTCGCTGAGCGGCGCGGCTTTCCCGTCGCCTTTTATTCTCGTCCGCTTATCACTTTTTAATGGATTTTTGGCTGGGAGGCCTGGATTCGCTTCCGGGCGATTTCGCAACTTCCTGACTTGGTGGCAGTTAGCTCGTAACCACTTCAATCAGTGTGATTTAGCAGTTGTCTTGTGAGTCTCGCCAATTCCATTGAGTCTCGATGGTGCCCGCCAGAAATAGACACCAAACAGACACCAAGGACGGGGATCTGTACCCCGAAAAGTGGACACGAAACGTGCCCACTTTTTCATTTCTGGTTAGAATTGAAATAATCCTTAATCCATCCCATATGAGCAAGAAAATATTCACCCGAGCCCAGCGGGAGATCCTTCTACGGAACAATTGCGTTTCCAGGTGCAGCCCCAAAAGCATTACCTACAGCACTGACTTCAAGCTGATGGTGGTGAAGCAGAGTCAAGAACTAGGCCTGAGCTCGAATGAGATATTCCGGCGTGCCGGCCTTGATCTGCGGATAGTAGGCCAGAACCAGCGGAAACAATGCCTCAAGCGCTGGAAGAAGGTTTATTGGACCAGGGGAGACCAAGGGTTGCTTGTTGAACGGCGGGGTAGTCGCGACAGGCGCTTCGAGATCCCGAAGGGGCAGATCGAATCAAATAAGGTCACACAACTGGAAGCCGAAGTCGCCTACTTAAGAGCCGAGAACGATTTTTTAGCCAAGGTCCGGGCCAAGCGAAAGCGATAGCGCTTGAAGCCCGGCAGAAGTACCGGATTATCCGGAATCTTGGCCTGAAGACATCCCGGCTGTGTTCCATAGCAAAGGTATCCAGAAGCGGATACTACGCATGGCTCAAGGGAGCCAAGCGGCCGGACAAGGACTATGCGGATTACCTGCTCATTAAGAAAATATTCGACCGGGGAAGATCCACGTACGGATTCCGGACCATCAAGATGCAGCTTTTGAGGGAAGACGTGCGCATGAACCACAAGAAGATTCTCAGGATCATGAGGAAATACCGTCTTGTCACCAGGATCAGGAGAAGGAATCCCTACAAGGCGCTCATGAAAAAATCGAAGGAGCATTGGACCTGCGAGAACAAGTTGAATCGGGCATTTAGGCAACGACTGCCTTTCACGGCATTCTGCACAGATATTACGTACCTCCCGTTCAATCGCCGGTTCGCCTACTTGTCGGTGATCAAAGACATCGCCTCGGGCGAGATCGTATCCTGGAACTTGGCGCAGCACTTGGAAATGGACCTGGTGACGGATGCGCTGAAAAAACTAAAGGACAACGAGCAGATACCGGCATTGAATTCGGCACTCATCCACTCCGACCAGGGATTCCACTACACGAATCCTTCGTACGTGCAGGCGGTCGATGCCTTGAACATGGTGCGATCGATGTCCAGGAAGGGAAATTGCATCGACAACGCGCCCATTGAATCGTTCTTCGGGCACTTGAAGGACGAGGTGGATTACAAAGGATGCAAGACCATCGAGGAATTGCAAGCATTGATAGACGCATACATCAGGCATTACAATACCGAAAGACCGCAATGGGAGCGAAAAAAGATGACTCCCGTAAATTACAGAAATCATCTTTTAGCCTGCGCGTAGTGTCTTTTTGCCACCGTCCACTTTAGAGGGTACACATCAACGGCTCGTTCATGGCTGCGAGCTAGGAACTCGCGCTGCCGCGTCCAGGCGACGGTGCAGATACGAGACGAGCGAGAGAAGGTCGAGAGCGTCTTGTTCTTCAATGCGCCAAGTGATCTTGGGGGCGTGGCCCGTGGGATTGCGGAACGTTCCGAACATACCCTTCAATAAATTGGCAAAACCAGTCTGCTCCGATTTTTCGGTTTCCGTTTGTAGCGCGTTGATCGCAAGCATGGGTGCTTTCAGGCCAAAAGTTTTGTCCACGATATCCGCACCATCTCCCGTGAGGCCGGTCTTGTCACGGATCTTCTGAGCGACGCTCTTTGTGGCTTCGAAGACCGCGTGAAAGTAGTTTTCTTGCATGAGCTCCGCCTTGCAGAATTGGAGAACCTCGTGGTGGACTTTGCGCTGGATCAAGGCACTACGCAATCGCCCGGCTCGTTCCTGCGCTTCTGAAAGCGTGCTCGCCCGCGATACGGGCTTCAGTTTCCCATCCTCTCCAAGGTGCAGGCCGCTGAACGCGAGGACTTCATTTATTCGGTCTCGGAAGCCGGCAAATCTCTCGTCGTTGCCAACGAATCGCGCGGGGTCCATGGATGCCTGTATGAAGGCACCAACGTTGTTGCCGCAAGCGTCTGCTTTTTGTCGGTGGGTTAAGGCAAGAAACACGCGCTCCCATTTGGGATTGCCGTCCTGTTCGGATATGCCACATTGTCGGAGCAAGTCCGATAGTTCTCGATGCGTGTACGCATCGGCGAGTATCTCACTCAGTTTCCGTATGTGTGATTCGGTGAAGGATGCGATTGCCATATTCACTTCGCCGCGCGGAAGCCGCTGGTTTAGGGCCTCGGCAGATGAAAACAAAGGATAGAGATATGTATCGGCCTGCTGGCGTCTTCAGGCAAATGGAATTCGTACCGAAACCAAGACTCCTCGCGTTTCCCTTTACTTGCAACATAGCAGGGATGCGAGGGCGTCGTTTCCTCAATCGCCTTCAGGGGTGCGGACATCTCTTTCGTGTCCACGAAATACACGACTGCTGCTTTTGAGTCTCTCCACGTAAGATACGAAAGAAGCTGGTCAATCGTTTTGAGGTGCTGCTTCTGACCTCCCCAGAACTTGCACTCAGCCACGAAGACATTCTTGCCTTCATGCCGCATCAGGATGTCAGTCTTTCCGGACTTATTGAACGTCTCACCTGTGGTGCCAATCTGGAAACGCGGCTCAAGATTCAGAATCAGGTGGTCCCGCAACGTTTCCTCATCCTTGCCAGCATACGTGCTCGGGAGGCGTTCAAAGACGCGTCCCGTATCGAAAACTGTTTGTAAAATCTCCTGGTAAATCGCCTCATCGAGGGCAGGCTCCGGGGCATACTTTTCCGAAGGTGCTTGTGGTTTTGGAACAATTAGCTTGCGTGCAGTTGCAGGAACCGCGAATGTCCGCGGGATGTTTTCTGACTTCTTTACTGGCACGCCCAACGCGGCCACCACCTGATTCTGTTTCATGACCTCGGCCTTCCGAGCGTCAAAAAGCGACTCGGCCTGCGGCCGAAGCTCCTGGTTGTACCGTTCAACGTTCTTGCTCAGATGACCGGCCTGCTGGCGAATGAGATTGACCGCTGACTCAGCATCACGTTTGATACGCTCTGGGTCGCCGTAAAAGTCGATGATCTCAAAACATACCTCACTTCCCTCTACCGACACAGGATGGGAATTCAGAAGCCGCGGGTTTGGAACGCACCGGAGCAGTTGTTCGTCGCCTGAAAATGGGACATGGTATTTGACGATCTGCTTGGGGTAAGCTTTGCCCGCGTACACATTGAAATCAAAAGGAAACCTTTCTGCAGGGATCATTTGTTCCGAAGTGGACACCGTCACCTTGTCGAAGTTCAGCGCGAGCGGTGAGATTTCTAATTCTGAGACAATGTGGGCCAGGTATTCCGTTCGGTTCACGTTCAGCAGGTAATTCTTCTCTTCTCCGTAGATTCGGGCCTTGAGCTTCTCAAGTAGTCCTCGATTTACGAGGTCAAATTCGCGCTCAGCAAAGATGTTGAATGTGTTGCTCATACTTTAGAGTTCGCCGCGGAAGGCGTCGGAAACGACCGTCGGAGCTAACTTTTGAGTTGTGCTTTGGTGTCGGCGCCTGGTGGCGGCTCGATTCCTAAGAACTCGCGATAGATGCGGTCCTTATAGTGTGGGCCGATCTCGTTGACGGCGTCGATGAAGGCCTGATAGGTTCCGACACCACCAATCTTTTCCCAGAATTCGTTCCCGATCAGCACGACTCGGTCTTCCTTCATGTTGAACCATCGCGCGGGGAACGCCCAGTTGTAATCCTGGCGGCGACCATAAGGGTTATAGGGCAGGGCATAAAAGGCTTCGTCTACTTGGAGCGGCTCCATGCTGTAGAGTTTGAGGATCTTTTCTTTGCTGACCTTGGTTTGATCGCTGTTGGGGAGCGGGGCCTTTAGCTCGAACGCGTATTTTTTCTTCTCATTGGTGTCCTCTGCGTAGACGTCGCAAATCACAGTTGTGGGTAGGATGGTCTTGCTCGAACCGGCGAGCACGAACCGGAGTTCTCGGTCCCAATCGGGCCTAGTCTTTGCTCGCCCGGCTTCCGCGTGTTCCAGTTCGTTGAGGACCTGCTGAATGCGTTTTAACCGTTCGGCATTGACATTGCCAGTGATGGAGTGCCCGGTATCGCCTTGTCCCAGGCCAACCCTTGCTGCGACGACGGCCAGACTCTCCCAAGCACTTCCAAAGCGAGTTACGAAACGTCGCTCGAAGTGGGAGCCCTTGAAAATCTCGTCGGGCACCAAAGCGGAATAAAGGGGGCGCTTCGCGTGATGGTCCTCTTCAATGAAGGGGTCATCAACAAGCACCCCTTTCATGACGCGGTCCATCATGGCTTTGATGACCTCTTGGATGGCTTTCTTGACTTCAGATTTGGTCGCCATAATGTGGGCTAGGTACGTTTCCAGATCAAGACATCTTCAAAGAAGTCGCTGTTGCGACGACCGGTTCGCCGATTGACATGGCGACGCAGGCGCTCCACAGGGCGGAATCCTAGTTCTTCAGCCGTCTGGTCGGTGTAAAGGTTTTCGCGGTCCCCGATGACGATTACGGCGACACCGTTTTTCCTCATGTGTTGCCGGGCATTTGCGAATACTTCTTTGATGCCGGCAAGGTAATTTTCATGTGCGTTCACACTTTTGCCCTTAGAAGCAGCACCGATCTCTTTGTCGTCCCGGCGCGGAAGGTCGAGGAGCTCGTAAGCGTAGCGGTGTTGCTCGTGGTAGTCGATGAGGCCTACGTAGGGAGGAGAAGTCATGACCATATCGAAGAGCGGAAGTTTAGCGGTGCGTGCGTCGTCCCAGATTATTTCGACTCTTGCTCCTTTGCGGAACTCAGCAAACTTTTTGATCCGCTCGATGGTGTCAAGGGTGTAACGACGAAGGAACTGATATGCGTCGGTGGTCGGTTTGCAGATTCCGCCGTGCTTGTAACATTCGTAGGGTTCAGTCTGGGGTTTCTTGGGGAAGTCGAGATTGTAGTGCGTTGTGAGGCGGGCGGACCGGGCAGACCGGGAGAGTACTACTTTCATGAGGTCTTGATATTCGTATTTCGGAATTATGGACCGATAAATCAGAAGCGCGCGAAGTGCGTTTGGATGGAACCAGGCACGGAGATAGTCGTTGTCGGCATCAGGCTTTTTGATGGAACCGAAAAGGGAGGGGTTGTGTTGAAGATCCAGCTCGTTCAAGGCGCTCCGGAGCTCGTGTTCGACTTTCGGAACGTCGTAGACGGCAGTTTTTACCCGAGTCATCAAGCAGTTAAACGCAGAGATATCGCATCCCACCGAATCGATGCCCAAGGCGTTTGCTTCTACGAGCGTAGTTCCGCAACCGCAGAAGGGGTCGTAGACGCGTGTGGGACGAAATTTACGGATGAAAATTTCAACTAGCTGGGGAATGTACTTCCCGAGATAGGGATGGAGTCTGTGGACGTGTTTGGTCCGGTCGCGCTCCGGCAGGTCCCGTTCGCGCCAGTTTAGGTTGAGTGAACCGAGAGCCGTCCTGGTATTTACAGAAGAAAAATCTGTGAGCGGGGTGGTTTCATATTCCGGATTGGCGAGGCTAGTAAAAACCCGCATAGAAAGTTGAACTTAGACAAGCTCGCTTCAGTATCCTAGCGCGCAAGAGGTCTTGTGATCTAGCGCGGTCGCTCTAGGGCGCGTGGCCCGCCTTGTAGTGTAGCAGGGAGAGCAGGTCATGTGAAGAAGGTCTGAGAGGCGGTTACGGAGGTATTCTCTGGTAATTCATTCTAGCTTGTAGCTCGACTTTGGGCAAAAGCAGAGTTTATCTTTTCTTGATCTTGACGACTGCCCGGCGGCTGCAAGCCCTGGAATGAAAAAAGCCAGCGGAGAGCTGGCTCTGGTTTTTGTGTGTGGCTTATTGGGTTGTGAAAGAGCTACTGCGCAATCTTTTCCGATTCGCTCGACATACCGAAGAGCTTGCCTACGGCCTGAATTGCGGGGAGGCGAGTGGACATGGGCATCTCTTTTGCGACCGAGGTGAAGGCGTTGTGGAGGCTCCAGGCGTTCCGGGGCTCGAAGTCCGCGAGCTGCGGCTCGAAGTAATTTTCCGAGACAGCTGGGAGGAGTCGCACGGGCATTAGTCCATCCGCGAATACGTCGTGCATCATGGCTTTGGCCTCGATGTCGCGGAGTGCACGTGCCTTGAGGGCTTCGATCTCGCCCACGAGCCTACCGAAGTGCTCTTGAAAGCGAAGCACTGCGGCGGATAGTTCTGTGCGGAGATTGAGGCCGGAGGTGTGCTTCCGCCGGAGTGCGATGAGGTCGCCCCGGAAGGCGAGGTTCGAGCAGACGAACACCTGGAGCCCGGCGCAGACCTGGATGGACATCGACTTGTCGTTCGCGGTGCGAAGGCCAAGTGCGGCGGTTCCGTCCGGGGACTCGCCATAGGCAAGCTCCAGAACGCCGAAGAGCACCGCCCCATCCCGACGCAAGGCGAACTCCTCGCGCTGGATGAAGATTTGGTTCTGCGCAAGCACTCGGTCGAGCATCTCGACAAGCTCGTAGTGGGGGATGGGTCGCCACGTGCCCGTGGGCTCAGGCGCAGCGACGGCCATCAGTTGGGACCGGGTGACGAGGTTCGTGTCTTTCCCGGAAAGCAGCGTGCCGTGGTTCATGCATTGCTCCTTTCGTCGTTTGAAGCGGGGCCGTGGCGGATTAAGTCTCTGCGACCAGGTCCTGCTCCCAGTCGCGGGTGTAGCCCGGAAGGGTTGATTCGAGCGCCTGCTTTGCGGTCTCGATTCGTGGGTCAACGCGGAGGAAGTAGGGTTTCTCTGTGGACGGACAGATGACCTTGAGGAACGCGAGCGGGAGCGCGCCATCGACCCACTCACCGTTTCTCCATCGCCCTTGTGTCTCTACGGTGTCCACTTTGAGCAAGACACTGTCGCGAAAGGTGTCCGCTGGTTTGAGTTCCGCTTCCTGGACGAACTTGTCCACTCCCATCCGCTGCAAGAGCACTTCACGATCGGTCTGGTTCGATTCGGCAAGGATGCGCTCGGGCGTGGGTTTGACGACCAGCGTCTGTTTGTTCACCTGCCAGCCGCGAAAGAAGAAGAGCTCGCGGTCGGCAAGGATGACTGCGGGTGCGTCTGGGCGATGAATGCGCCAGCGCGCGTTCTGCCGCTCGGCCCACACCTCACCCACAACGAATATGAACCCGTGGATGAGGCAGAACTCGGCGGCAATCGGGAGGTACGGCTGCATCTGCTTGCGGGCTTCTTTCGAGATGTAGGAGAGCCAGCGCGGGAACGGTTGGCCGCGAAGCTCCCAGGGGAGTTGGCGCAACAGTCGCTCACGGATGGTCCGTACGCGGTTGTCGGATTCGTTGCCGACGGGCAGCGTGAGGTGTCGGCACTCTTTGCGGTGGTCGTTCAAGTCCTTTTGCGAATGAGTAAGCGAGAAGCGCCAGCCCTCCTCGGCTAGCGCTTCCCGCACGGCTTTGTGGCTTCTCTCGATGACCTTCATGGTCAGTCGATGACCGAGCGCCACCGGAGGCCGTCGAATTCCTGCTGGTTGACGACGGCGAAGAGCCCCTTGGGTAACGCGATGGGCCCGTGTTCCTCATGCACGATGGTGGCACCGGCCTCGGGGGATTTGAGAAACAGGTCTCTCCCCAAGGTCATGAGCGCCGCGCCATCGGCAAGAGACGACTTTGCGACGCGGTGCATGTGTCCCGTGGTCTCGCCCTCCGCGATGACCCCGGTTTTCAGCTGCTTCGCTCCTTCCAAGTTCGGCTCGCGGTCGAGCCTCACGAAGAAGATATCCCCCTGTCTCCAGAAGGGACGGTCAGACGGTTTTGGTTCCATGACGTTTGCTCCTTTTCTTGTTCAGGTTTTTGTGGGTTGCCCTCCACGTTCGTGCTGCAGAGCGCAACTCACGATCAAACTTGTCGACGTCGATCCGGGTTCGTGTGCGACCGTAGCCAGCCGCGGCGTAGAGTTCCCAGGCGAGGGTCTTGGCAGCGGCTTGGAGCACCGCATTCGTGCTAGCGTTGGTCATTCTGTAGAGCCTCCCGTTTTTCCAGAGCTTCCCAATCGGGTTCGGGCCCGCCGAGAGGCAGTGAGGCGACTAGTTCGTGCCAGTAGATGCAGTGGCCATAGTTCCAGCCGCCGTTGGGTTCCTTTCGGCACCACTCGCCCTGGTCTAGGGGCACGGTACGTCGGGCCTGGCCGTTGTGGTTTAGGATGTGGAACATGCCGGTCGCAGGGTCGATCACGTACACCCATTCGATGAAGAGGGGGTCGGGGTTTTCTGACGTAATGTGCTGCTCTTTTGCGGGGCGGGTGTCGTGCTCGTGGTACTCAACCTGGGGGTCGGGGTAGCCGGTGAGTTCCACGTTCTGCCGGATCTGCCATTCGCGCTCGATAGCTTCTTCGACCTCTGCATCCCTTCCCCGCCAAGCCGGAAGTGACTCGTAGTGTTGGCGCATCTCCTCTTGGGTTTTGAATTCTTCTTTTCGAAGGCAGATGACGCCGGAGATCGAGTGCGGTTGCGAGGTCTTCCTGCCGCAGTATTCGCACGTACCTCGGTTGCAGTAGGCTCGCCAGTCGTCGTATGACAAGAGCTCGCGAGCGAATTCGTCCAGGGTCCGTCCCTGTGCGAGTAGAGTCTGCAGACAGACCCAAACCACTTGGCCGAGTCCGGTGGGATACGAATCCCAGTGGTTGTAGACGCCGCGCCAGTTTTCCGGTGTGCCGATTGCAACGCAGCCTCGTGTGGACATGAACCTCCTTGTTAAAGAACTGGAATGAAGGAACTGAAAGCGAAGGAACTAGGTAGGTCCTCTAAAAGCTCTTCGTAGGGTACTTTGCTCAGGCTAGGGCAGAATGGGATTTGGCACTAGACGGAAGAATTTCGCCGGGGGCGAAACAAAAATGACCGCGTGGTGCGGTCACGTCAAGAACCCTTCGGCCTACCAGCACGGGGAGGTGCATCTCATGCTGAATCCCTCAGGCAGCTTGGTGTTGGCATAGCGTGACATTCCCCTGTAAATCGCCTTGAGGACTCTGGGCGGACACGTTATCCGCTTATGGCCTTTGGCCCTGTTGGGGAAACCGAATGAGCGCGGACACGTGATCTCAAAGGTGATCTCGGTGTAGCAGATTCGATTGCGGCGTCTCATGCCAGAGACCTCGCGTACGCGCGTTCGGACATACGCCTCCTTTTTTTGGCAAGGTGCGGGACGAAGGAAAGTGCGGTGAAGGTACTGCGACCAGGCTAGGGCAGAATGGGATTTGGCACTAGACGGAAAATCTTCACTCCTGGCGAAGGGGCGTAGGCCTCGAATTCTGCCGGGTCAGGTCGCGAGGATTTCAGGAGATGGGGGACGCGGGGATCGCGGACGTGATGTGGGAGAATTGGCCTGTGAATGCTGAGTTTGTGAGTGTGGAGGAGTAAGAGCATGAGTCAGGCAGGAACCGGAAGAGCGCCCACAGAGGATGACCTCCTTTTGCCGTTTGAGAAGAAACGGCTTGCTGGGGACTACAAAGATTACTTCAAGACAAAGCGGAACAACTTTTTTGCGACGATACAGGCATTCCCCGGCATCTGGCAGTGCTTCTCGATGCTTGATGAGGTTTGGATGCGCGAATTTGGAGATTTACAACGGCTGCGCGAGGTGAAGCACATGTTGCCCGGGATTTTGTTCATGAACGGCCACGCGCAGTTCCGAATCGCGTGGGAGCTTGGTTTCTCGTGCTGTATCGGTGAGGCATGGAATGTGCTGCGGAGCGGTATAGAGTCAGTAGCCCACGCTCACAAGATCTATCGTGAACCCCGCCTTGCTGAGGTGTGGTCCGCGAAAGATGACGGACCAAAGGAACTACAGGCATTCAAGTATGCATTTGAGAGGAACAAGAAGGAATCGCTCTTCCCCGCGCACCACGGACTCGACAAGCTGCATCATTTTTGGACGCAGTTCTCTGAACTTGGCACCCACACGACGGTGAGCTCGCTTGCCCGGCGTTTTGAGGAACAGCAAATGGCCGAGGATGTGAACTGGCAGTTGAACTATTTCGAGGCGGACATGGAGCGGATCGCCATTTTTCTATTCTCGCTTTTCCTGGCTTCTGCCCATATGGAAAAGGCTTTCCACGATTGTTTCGAAATGAGACTCAAACTTGACCCGACGCTTGTTGCCAAGCGGCGTGAGCTCGGGAAGGCGATTGAGCGGACCAAGCAAGGCATCATCAAGCGTTTCAGCTTGAAGCCACCGGCCATTTGGACGTGAGGTAAAGCAATGCTGACGAATCGGGAGCTTGCCGAGAATGGGACGTGGATTGCCGCGGTCACGTGGCTTGAGTGTGCATTCTGCGCGTATCTGTCGCAAGATTCTGAGTTAATCAAGCCCGTCGAGCCATGCCCGCATTGCGCGAAGGGCGGCAGGCCCCGGCGCATCTTCCCGGATATGTCGAGTGACCGGCTCTTGGAGATGATCTCGCACTTTTACGCCAAGGCTTGGGAACGGGTTGACGACACCCAAGAGGCGCTGGTCGAGTGTCTTCGAAAGACCTATGGCCGCGCGTACGGAGTTGAAATGGCAGTTAGCGCGGCGCTTGAAGCGCAGCGCCTGATGCGGGCTTCAGATGGGAGTGGGGCTGCATACGAGAAGATTCTCGACGCAATTCGCGTCGGACTAGACGTGAAGAGTCGAGAGGAAGCCAGCAAGGTTTATGTGCCCCTTTTGCAGTATTCGGATACGCATGAAGAGCATCAAGTAGTGGTCCTGCTCACGGCGGCGATGCTTGAGCGACTCTTCGGCGAGTTGCTTCTGCGCATGTTTGTGAAGAGCAGCAACGATTGGGAGAAGGCTCGCGGAGTGGTGAAGGCTCTGCGAGGCCAGAAGGATCGCGAGAAGGTGTTTGCCGGGCTGGCCGGCGTTGAGTTTGCACAGGCCATGAACGGGGCGGGCCCTTCGAGCTTTCATGCTTCTTGGCGGGAGATTCGAGAGCTTCGGAACAAGTTCATCCATGGATTGCCGTTTGTGATTCACGTGTCGGATGCGGAGCAAGCGTTCGAGCTTGCGAAGGATGCGTTCGATGTTTTCGCGCACCTGCATAATCGGCTTTGTGTGTCAGACGCTTAGGCGAATGAGCCACCAGATTTTGCGTGCTGCGTTGGTCCACAGTCCGCTCCTCCAGGCCCGTTTCTGTAACGTTGCGAGGTAAACCTTGAAGGTAGCTTCGAGTGCTTCCGCAAAATCGTCGCGGAAGATTCTCTTCTGTTTTGCATCGAACACTCGTGATCCTTGTTTCCACACGGTCCAAGCGCCCTTCGTCTGTCCCTGGTGCAAGAGGCCATTCCGGATATTCATGTAGAACCGTGCTCCGCCAAGGCCGGGAAAATGGCTTCGGTTCGATCGGAAGAAGCGCCGGAATGCCTTCTTCCCACCGGCAGTGAGTCCAGCTGGTATTCGATACGGTGAGGGCACATTCTTCAAGGTCCTGAAATGCGCCAATTCGCGACCGCCTGTTGTGGGGAGGCCGTCCCGGTAGGACTGGATGGTCTCTACGAGCAGCGAGCAGAGTGCCATCATGGCAAAGCCGTATCCCTGAATATTGCCGGGCGAAGATTTGAGCTTTCGAATCGGCTTGAAAAACCGCTCCTGATGCCTGTCCCTCAAGAACTGCACTAGGCTCTTCTTGTCCTTCTTGCGCAAGCAACGACGCACTCTGCTAGCTGGCCATTCCTGTGCAAGTAGGGGATCACGTTTCATCTAGGCTCCTTGGGCCTGCATTCTATCAATTCCGGGACCGGGCGGATGGGCCCGTTAGGGGCTTGACCGACATATAGCAATATGCTATAGTGCATCGTTGGCTGCATAGCAGTTCTTTCCAAGCTTCCATATCCTCTCATTCTCTACTCCGGGAAAGGCTCCTGCTCATTCCGCATGGTGGGCAGAATCGCTTTTCCGGAGGAGTTCCGTGAATATCTCGGATTTACAGAAGCTCTTCGACACCCAGATCGCGACGCTCAAGGATCGCGGGTGCCCCGAGCAGATCCTGACCATGCTCGCCAACCAGCGCGGCGACGTGGTCTCCAAAGCCAGCCAGACGAGCCTGAAGGAAGGACGCATTTCCTTCCTGCCGGTCGTCCCGCGCCTGTACCTCTCCATCTACTCACAGATGGCGATGGTCCGGAACGGAAACAAGGCTGGCTACACCTACCTCAACCCTTCCCAAGTCACCGACGTGGTCGAAACCCCTCGCGAACCCTACTACATCTTCGACATCGAAGATGGAGAGGTAATGCGAGGGAAAGCGCCCCGGCAGGCCGAAAAGGAGATCAAGAAAGACGGGCGTCGTGGCCTCACCGAAGTCGAAGTGATTGCCCTGGGCATCCACACCGATGTGCTCTCGCGGCACTACGTGGACGCCGTCGGCTCCCGCTTCGGCTCGAACGGCGTGCCGGGCCTGGGCCTCTTCGATGGCGGGCCGGCGCTCTACTGGTGCGGCCTCGGCGTCGGCGACGATCGCTGGGGTGCGGCTTCCTGCGGTAGCAAGTGATTTCAGTCAGGGCAGATCGAAATGGTCTGCCTTTTTTCATTTTCGGATGTGCCTCGACGGGGAGGCGGGTTTTTTGCATTATAGATATGAAAGCCCTGCCTTTTGGCTCGCCTAGATTCCCCGCTCAATGGTGGATTCCCTCGGACAAGTGAAGAAACGAGTTGTTCCTCCCTTTGGGCGGGTGGTTTTGGCCGTGGGGTTTGTGGTGGTTTTTGTGGCGGCTCTTGCGCCGGAGGGCGCAAGGGCGGCGAGGCTTTTTACGAGCGGGTTTGAGACGAACGATTTCTTAAAGACCGAGTGGTCGTCCCATGCCGGTAGCATAAACAATCCAACTATCGTCACCATTTCACCGCGCTCAGGGACCTATCGGCTGGATTCCAGCAGTCTGAGCAGCGGAGCGTCGCATGTGTATCGCAACCTCTCATCCACAAAGACAAGCGGCACGGCATTTACTCGATTTTACTTTCGTACGAACACGGTAGCTCCAAGCGCGAATGCAGTCATATTTCAGGAACAAGCAAACTCGGGGTCTGCAGCTACGCGCATCTTTCTTCTTACGACTGGCCGTTTTCGTTTGAACAACAACGTTACGGGAACAAATACTGACAGCACTTTTAACCTCTCAACGAATACGTGGTATCGCCTTGAGGTCCGACACCTCCTTGCAGACTCCGGCGGGGAAATAGAACTCCGTATCTATGTCGGGGACAACACAACGGCCGCAGACACACTCTCTATCACTGGCGAGGATACGCTGCCAGTGGATATCCTCTCGTTTTTCTTTGGCAAGAGCAGCGCAGTCACGGGGATTTACAGCTACGACGACATCGCGATAAACGACGATACGGGCAGTTTTCAAAATTCCTGGCCGGGGCCGGGGAGGGTGGCGCTGGTGAAGCCGACGTTTGACAAGTCGGTAGTCTGGACGCCGACTCCAGCAGGATCAAATGCTGCGAACGTGGATGACGAGCCGGGCACGCCGGACGACGATGCGACGTACAATGCGGCCGCAGGCTCTGCTACGGATAGATTCCATCTTTCCGATTTTCCAACCATCATGCCTCCTACAGCGACCTTGACCCTGGCCCACGTCTTCGGACGGGCAAGAGTTTCAAGCGGAACCTTCTCGGCGACCTTCCGGTGGTGGAATGAGCAGGATGCCCAATTCACAGGTCCCGCTTTCTCGTTCGGAACGAGTTATGAGATCCCCGATACAAACGAACTTCTCGTTGTGGACCTCTCAACAAGCACGCGCTCGGAAGTCATGCGATCGCAGATCGGCTATGGGAGGGGCCCCGGGGTTGTTAACCTATTCATGACCGCCCTGTGGGCGAATGTGGAGTATACGGGCGAGATTCCGGGCGGGACAGAAGTGACAAGCCGGTCAGATATCCTCGCGGATTCGCGGCCGAGCGCCAGTTCCAACCACACGATTTCGTTTAAGACAAACAACGCGATCACGGCATCGAGCACCGTGGAGATTCGATTTCCCGGAGATTTTTGGTTTTCAGGCGGCCTTAACTGCGGTGATGTAGACGCAGCAACGAGTGTCCAGTTCATCCTTTCAACCACCTCGGTTGGGTGTGAGGTGACGGCCACAAACTGGGGCATATCGTTCGCTCCGTCTCCGCCGACCTTGATCATCACCGCTCCGACGAGCACGGGTGTGTATGTTGCGACGGGAACGGTCGTGACCATCAAGATTGGGTCTAACGCAACAAGCCAGCAGCAAGGGGATTCGTGGGTCACCAATCCTTCGACCGCGGGGACATACACGATTTCGGTGGGTGGGACGTTTGGCGGGTCGGGGAATATGCTTCTCTCGATTCTCTCGGGTGTGACGGTTGAGGCGCGGGTGGCGGAGCATTTGAGCGTTGCGATTCGCGGGGTCCCAAACTGGTACAACGCCGCGTGGGGCTATCGGGAGCGCATCACGATTGACCGCAACAAAGTCTCGGGCAGCGCGACGAGTTTTCCGGTCTTGGTGAACACCACCGACCCGGATTGGAGGCACACGGCGTGGGGCGGGCACGTGGGGAGCGTCACGGGCTTCGACTTCGTGTTCACCGACCGCGACGGCCTCAGCAAGCTCGACCACGAGATTGAAAAGTACGCCTCGACGACCGGGGAGTTCGTGTCATGGGTGCGGGCTCCGTTTTTGTCGGCTACGTCGGACACGATTGTGTACCTCTATTATGGGAACGCGGGTGCGAGCGATCAGCAGAATGTGACCGGGGTGTGGGATACAGACTTCATTGGCGTCTGGCACCTCGACGAGGGAATTTCGAATGGAGGTACGTATGACGATTCTGCTCTGAGTTCCAACGACCTGACCCTGACCGACACGGATGGGGACGTCTCCACCAACGCTGCGGGGCAAATGGATGGAGCAGTCGTCTTCAACGGAGTTGACGCCGACTACGCAGCTTGTTCCGATGCAAGTTGCGGGGGCACAAGCGGCACAAAGTTGGATATGGGTACGCGGGACTTCACCGTGAGCGCCTGGGTAAGACCCGACAGCGGAGGCACAGAAGGTAGTTTTAGCGGGATGTTTGCGATTTCAAAGATTGGAGCCACTGAAGACGGCTGGTTTGTGGGCATAAGCGGAAACAAGCTGCATTGCGGTGTTCGACAAGGCGGGGCCGGCTTGACGACTGGGTGCACGCTCGATGGAGTAATTATTGCAACGAGCACATGGGCTCATATTACAGTCACGTTCGACCGAAACGGAAACATGACCCGATACGTGAATGGCGCTCAGACCGGGACGCAAGACGACATTGCCGACCGCAGCGGTTCGATTGACCATCCATTCAACTTTTGCATTGGAGGACGGGACGTAGACGGAACGGGGTGCACCAGCCGCTTATATAAGGGAGCCGCGGACGAGATCCGCGTTTCTTCACTGTTGCGTTCCTCCACCTGGATTGGCACCGAATACAACAACCAGTCGTCGCCGCAGACGTTCTACACGCTGGGCTCCGAGGAGGCACAGGCGCAGATTGCGTGCTCCGCAGATGATGGCGCGACGGTGAGCGTCGTGAACACCACCGAAACACAAGTGGCGTTTGGGAACATCTCCGCAAACACGTTCTATCAGGGATGCCAGGATATCGAGGTCTCGACGAATGCGGGCGGAGGGTATGTGGCCACGGTGCGGGAGGAGAGCGCGCTCCGGACTGGGGGTGGAGCGACGATCCCGGACACCAGTTGCGATGCGGGGTGCGACGAGATCACGGGCGGGACGTGGACGAATCCGGCCAACGTAGGGTTTGGGCATACGTGCCGGAACCAGACGGGGAGCGACTGCAATCTGGAGTACGGGGACGGGACGAAGTTTCGGCGGTTCCCTTCCGTCATTGGCGGTACAGCGGGGTCAGCAGTTAAGGTTGCGACGGGATCGTTCACGGGGAACGGAACGGCGCGGACTATTTCGCACGGCTTGGGTGTTGCACCGAAGGTCGTCATGCTCTGGCTTGATGAGGATGCCGAGACTGCGGGCTATGTTCTCAGGACCGACCAGCACATCTCAGCGACAAGCATCCAATTCCCAACCGGCTCCGGAAACTCGCGCCTTGCGGCAGACATGATCACCGGGATGAATTCGACGACGTTTTCATTGGGGACGGCGAGTTCTGTTAATGAGACATCGAGCTCGTATCAGTGGATTGCGTATGCGGGAACGGGCGTTGCAACAGGGTCGTATGACGGAAATGGCGTGGACGACCGAAACGTCCCGCACGGACTCGGGACCACACCGAAGATGCTGTTTGTCTGGCCGGATACGAATAACATCACGACCGGAATGTGCGCACGAACTGACCGATATTCCGGCGACATTTCGCACTGCTGGCGACTCGGAACATTGAATACTGATCGTTCCGCGAACAAAATTCAAGCAATGGACGGAACAAATTTCCAACTGGGGACGGATAGTCATGTCAACGCTAACGGAACGGCCTACAAGTGGTTTGCGCTCGCCGGGCCGTCCGTGCAGACAGGCTCGTACACGGGAAACAGTATTGACGACCGAGATATCCCCCATGGGTTATCGGCCACACCGAGCATGGCGTTTGTGTGGGCAGACAGTGACAACGGCGTTAACGGTCCGATCGTCCGCTCAAACCAGCATGTCGGCGACATTTCCATCCACTTTTTTGGCGCGACATTTCCGAGCGGCCGAGGTGCAGAAAAGATTCAGGCGATGAGCGCAACCAGCTTCCAAGTCGGCGGGGTTGGTTCCATCAACTTTAGCGGTAGCCCCTATCAGTGGTTTGCGGTCAAGTCGAGCTCGCAGTTTTCGGAGGTTGCGGGGGAGACGTTGATGGCAAGCTCCACGCCCGTGCGGATTGCGGTGGGGCGAGTGAAGTATCGGCTTACGATCCCTGGCAATCAGGCGGCGGGGGGTTATACGACGAAGATTACGTACATTTTTACGCCGACGTATTAGGGGTGGACGCTTCGCTTTTCCATTTTGTTGAATCCTGCTTTGCAGAGGTAAGGGGTTGACAGAAATGCGATTTTGTTGGGATATGAGAATCTCCGCCTGAATTTGTCAAGAAAGTTCCCTCCGCACGAACTTTTCACGCAACCACCTTCCTTATGGAAACAAAAACGTCGACCAGAAAACGACTCATTTCTCTTGCTGCACTCTTCGCACTTTTTCTTTCCCCACCTGCCTTTGCGCAAGCGCCGCTGGAGCTTTCGATCTCGCCGGTGCGGTTTGAATTCGCAGGATATCCGGGTCAGCAGTTCCATGAGACGGTGCGAGTCATCAATGCCTCGGAGGAGTGGCTGACGGCGACGCTGGAGGTGCTCGATTTTGCGCCACAGGGCGAGGAGGGGCAGATCGTAGTCGGGGAGGGCGCAGCAGGTGAGCGGTCGCTCGCGTCGTGGGTGCATCCGGCAACGTCGGGATTCACGATTCCGCCCAGGTCACGGTATCCGGTGGATTTTGTGGTGGACATTCCGGTTGAGGCGGAGCCGGGGACGCACTACGGAACGATCCTTGCAGTTGCACAGGCCCAAGACAGCGGGGGAGGGGCGCAGATTGTGACGAAGGTCGGCGCGGTCTTGCTTGCGGACGTATACGGCGACGTGCGCGAGGAGTTGCGGGTTGCGGGGTTTGGGGTGCCCCGGTTTTCGTCGAAGCTCCCGATTGCGCTTGCGGCGAGGTTTGAGAATACGGGTACGGTGCGGGCGCGGCCCCAAGGCCAGATCACGGTCCGGAACCTGTTTGGAAGGACGGTCGCAACGCTTGCGCTTGAAGAGGCGAATGTCCTGCCGGGGGCGGTGCGGCGGTTTCCGGCGATGCTTCGTGAGCGACTGTGGGCAGGGCGGTACACGGCGAGGCTTGAGGCCACGTACGGCCTGACGAATCCGTTGTCCGTTGCATCCGAGACCAGTTTTTGGTTTATTGACTGGAGGAACGTGGGGCTGCCCTTCCTCATTCTCTTGGGCACACTCCTCTTTCTTCTCTCGCGCCGCAGGAACATCCTGCCCGCTCTCCGGGCGTTGCGACGCGGCGACACCGGTGCCAATCCTTAGTTCTCATCCTCTATGCTGACATTTTCACTCGTTGTTGCGGGTCTGATCCTGGGACTCTATTCGATCCGCCGGAACATACGGCGTGCTTGGCATGTGTTGCGGACGGGGAACGAGAAACCCGACTGGGATGCTTTGTACCAGAAGTGGTACGGCGAGCGTTGGAAGGCATTTGCGGAGCAGGATAACAAGCGCTGGTGGAATGGATTCTAGGTGCGTACCGCCGCGCCATGGACGCGGATAGTATCAGAAGAACCCGTCTCATTTCATACCCTTCTCTACCATTGCTTGGATGAGAGCATCGCTCACCCCTGCCTGCTTGAGTTTCAAAAGGCCGTCCACGCTTGTATCAAACTTACAGTTTGATGCTCGGATCTTGGCGATGATGATGGCGTCGGGGATCTTTCCTTCGACCATGCGCACGATGTCTGCGTTCGTGAGTAGTTCAGGTGGCGCGGCGGGCGGGTCTGCGGGAGCCTCTTTCTTCACCCAAGTTCTATTCTCTTCAAAGATGAGTTTGTTTCCGCGCATCCGCCCCCGCGCTGCGTTGCCATTTGCATAGACGAGCGTGAGCGTGTCGCCAGCCACCTCGTACTTACCTGTCCAGCCCATTTTTTCCCACTGCTGCCTGCCCCACTGTTGGAAGAAGAAGGTTCCATCGGGTTTGAGTTCGATGTATTCCTTGTTGTTGCCTGGGTTGGTGTACGTGCCGGGAGCAGACTTCGCATAATCGATGTTGGCGCTGGGTTCGGGTTCCGGGTCGGCCTGTCGAATGGCTGATTCCCGGCCGGATGTCGGGTGCTTCATCTCGTCTTCAATCCGAGTCAGCAGGTATCGTTCGAACTTCCCGTTGCTTGACACCGTGGTCCACACCCTGTCTGCGGAAAGTTCGACAATCTTCCGCGCGACCGCAACGTTGGTTCTCTTCTCGGATACCTTTGTGACTTCTGTCACGAACTCATCCATCCACGAGCCTGGGCCCGACCCCACCAACTGATCCTGACTAATCCTGCCGTTCTGCACCTTGCCGTTCTTCTCGTCGATGCCAGCGACCGACCGTTTGGCGGTCTTCGCAAATTCGTCGGCCACTTGCTGCACGGCGGCCCATACATCGTCGTACGGCGCATCGAATGTGTATTTCTCAATGTGCCAATCCTTGAGGCCGGCCAATAACGGGCCCATAAAGCTCGATTGCTGACCCTGAGGAAGCTTTTCCTCGCGCTTGAAATGTTTCTCCTGTCCAAGAACTGCGGTAGAACACAATGCGATTGCCCAGAGTACGGTTGCCAGCCTTTGAAATATCGCAAACGGTTTTGTCCCCATGAGCACCTCCATCACGGTCTTGCTTTGTAGTACGGGCGTTTGTGCCACTACCGGCAGAGTATTTGCCTGCCTCTGCGCAAGGTCAAGCACTTTGTAGAGGATCGTCTGTAGATTTATCGACTGCGTGCCTCTATAGAACGCGGGTGCCTTCTTCCCCCAAGTTCACCCGCAAACGCTTCGGTCAGGCTGTTCGTCGCAGACGATTGGAGCTTGGCTGGTCGCAGGAAAGGTTTGCGGAGCGCGCAAACGTTCATCGCACGTATGTGAGCTCCATTGAGCTCGGCAAGGTCAGCGTGGGGATCGAAGTTGCCAATGCCCTGGCCCAGGCGCTACGGATGCGACTGAGTGAGCTTGTCAGGATGGCGGAGTAGCGCCCATCGGTCAGAGACTCCACAGCTGGGGAATGGCTCGCGTGGGGAGTTATCGTCTTGCCATTCGTTGGGCGGTTGATAAGAGCAACCCGCGGTCTCGCTCATTGATACGGCTGAGAAGCTTTCGCAGCCTTGCAAGCGTCCGGGCATCCCTTCCCGTGCTGCCCCACGCACTCTCGCGAGGTGTCTTGCGCCGCGCCAGACTGGGCACGTCTGGACGTTTATCGCCCTCGTAGAAGAGTTGGTAGATGGGAACTTCAAAGGCGCGGGCAAACTTCTCCAGAGTTTCCACGGCTGGCACTGTGTGACCGTTCTCCACGCGAGAGATGTAGCAACGGAGCAGTCCTGTCCGCTTCTCAATGTCGCCTTGGGAGAGCTTACCAACCTCACGCAATTCTCGGAGTCGGTCGCCGATCAACACGGGGAGATATTGTAGAGGATAGAGTGCACCGGCGCGAGGACATTATTTCTCTGAGCACAAAAAAAGAGGCCATGTTGTGGCCTCAAGAAATCTGGCTGCGTTCAGCGCGTGCGCTTCGCGGTCGTCTCGGCGGGGGATTCCGGATAGAACGAAAGTTGTTCGAGCCAAGTCTGCACAGCCTTCTCCGGAAAGCGAACGGCGGACCCGACCCTGATGTGCGGAATAAGGTTTCGCTTGGCGTAGCTGTAAATCGTCTTTACATCGATTTGCAGCCATGCCTCGACTTGGGGGGCCGTCAGCAGGCGTTGACCTGCGACGCTCTGCACCCCTTTCGGATGCACGCGATCTCTGGACTGCGCCTTTCGCGCACGGGGGCCGACGATGTGCTCAAGAAAAAAGGCCTTGAGCAGTTTCTTGTCGGCGGTCGTAAGGTCTCGATTCCGGTTGATCCTTCGGAACTCGGCATCGGCAAACTTCAGCAGGGTCCGAAAACCCTCTTTTGTTTTCAAGGGTTGTTTCTCCTCGGTAGGCGTGACTGGACGCACTCGTGTTCATGCGGAATGGGTCCAGTAGGACTACCGAGGAGTAATGGAAGGTACCTTCCAGGAAAGCGTGCATTTTGACTTCTGTCAAGGGGGCCGGCCTTGGGGGTATGCAGAGAAACAAAGAGTCCGCCCGAAGGCGGACTCTTTGACCGGCGCGCATCCTCGTCGTGTCGAGACTTTCGTGTGTGTTACTTGCCCCGCAGGGGGGCCGGAGCAAAGCTCCGATCGTCCAACCATCGGACGATTTCGCTCTCGCGGAAGCGCAAGCCTGATTGAATCCTAATGTACGGAATCAGTCCCTTTTGCGCGTACGCATAGATCGTTTTCACGTCGATCTGCAGCCACGCTTCAAGTTCTTTGGCTGTGAGCAAACGATCAGGCGCTTGCCGTGCGCCACTGGTGTGTGGAAGGGGTTGGCTAGCTGCCACGCCCACTTCCTCTATGGATTCGGGGGTCTTGGGCCATAGGCACGTTCCTCCTGTCACTAAGATACCTGTCGGGCTCAAAACGATGCACGGCCAACACGTCAGGGGAGTGCTTCTTCGGTCTTGAAGATTGCTTTTGATGAATGCGATGAGGTGCAGCACCACTTTTTGTGCTGTTAAGCGGAGTGCAAGTCTCGCGCGGAAGGTTAACAGTCCGATTTCAGTAAGGCGTGGAAAAACAGGGAGTTAGGATACTTAACACGGAGTTCCTTAAAGAGAGAAAAAATAGAAGACGTGTGTTCATTGGTTGTTGGGAGCCAGGAAGGCGAGAAACGGTTTCGCTTCGGCTTGTGCTTCAAGCCGAAATGCGGCGTCGCCCAGCGTACCGAACGCGTCTCGTTCGGCCACGATAATGTCCGAGCCCGTGAATGCGGTGAGGAACTGCGCGGCGCGCTCAGGGCTGTGCACAACGAAGATGATGCGGTGACCGTTGCGTTGAGCCTCGTAGCGGCGAAGCTTTGAGAGGATCTCGCTCATGCCTTCGGTACCGGCATCGTATTCCCACAGGGTTTGGGTAGCTCGGCCGTCGCTTCCGGTAAACGTGACGGCCAGGTCAGGAGTCAGACCGCCCAAGCGCGGAGCGAAGGCCACACGGTCAATGACGCAGTCCGAGGTCATGATCTTGACGAAGAGGTCCCGCACGGCCAAGTTGTGGGCCGTGGGCTTCGCTGAGGCCGACACCGCGTAGATCTGACACCGGTCGATGCGGGTCGGGAGCCGGTGGACCAGGCCCTCATCGAGTAGCTTGCGCAGGTCCCGCGATGCGGCAGCCGCTCGGGCAGTCGCTTCAAGGTGCCTATAGCCCAAAGCCAGGAGTTGCGGGGTGGACAGATACTCGGCGAGCGAGAGGTAGTGGAGGATCTTCTCTCGATTAGTCTCGAACGTCTTTGTTCCGGCGGCTACCAATTGCCCAGCCGTGCTTGCGGGTCCAGCTTGCAACGATCCTACTGAGTCCGCCTGGTTCGACCCAGGGAAATCCTGGGGCATGGGCCGACCGTAGATCCGCCGTGTACGTTCCACAATTGCCTCGGCATTGCTCGGCTCGGGCACGGGGCACGGCGGGAGGGTGGTGAATTTGAATGTATCACCGCTCCGCAAGGGTCTGCACAACGCCTCATGCGCGCGCACATCCAGGTTCGTCACTTCTTCTGGCGTGAAGCCGCCCAGTTCCGAGCGAAAGTAGGCCGCATCATCCTTGCCCAGCGAGAATACGATGGTGGTTCCGACGTTGCCAATGATGGCTTTGCGGAGATTGTCATCCAATTGCGAGGTGAATTGGTGGGCCATGGTCAGCGACAGCCGGAACTTGCCAGCTTCGCTCAGGATCTTCTCGAACGCAGACGTGGTGAAGTTCTGGAATTCGTCGACGTACAAGTAGAACGGTTTGCGCGCGTCCCGACGCTGGGCCGCACGCCGCATGATGGCAAGTTGTATCTGGGAGACGAGGAGCGACCCGAGGAACTTCTTCTCGTCTTCTCCCAGCTTTCCCAGGTTTGCGATGAACACCATTTGGTTCTCGACGACGTCGGAGAAATCTAGCGCGCCCTGGGTCTGACCCAGGATCGCCGAGAGTGTTGGTGAGAGGACCAGCTCGCTCATGCGGGATAGGATCGGCTGGGCCGCGTCTCGCGGAAACTTGGGGAACTGTTCGCGCCAGAATTCGAGCAGCACCGGCACTTTCACCTGCGAGAGGATGCGCTCGCGATAGCCAGCATTCGAAAGCATCCGGTAGACGTCCAGAAGCGTCGTGTCCTTCACGCGCAGCAGCGTGTGCATCGTGAATCGCAGCAGGGACTCCATCCGCTCGCCCCAGGTCTCGGACATCCGGCGGAACGAAACGACCAGATCTTCCGCAACGATGCGTACTTCTTCGTCGGTCCTGGCTTGCATGACGTTGATGGGGATCGGGCATTCCTTGTCTCCGGCGTCAAAGTAGATCGAATCCTCCACGCGTGACGCGGGAATTCGCGCCAGAGCGTCTTCCGCAAGATCGCCGTGCGGATCAATGACCCCGACGCCTTCCCCGTTCGCAACGTCCTGGCAGATGAGATTGAGCTCGACCGTGCTTTTCCCGGACCGGGATTTACCCACGAGGTACAGGTGCCGTTCACGAATGTCATCCGGCAACGCTACTGCACTTCGCCGACCGCGGTATTCGACAGTTCCGATTCTCATGCCGTGCTCCTTGATCATGAAGGTAGGACAATTGCCGCCCCCCGACGCTCCGACAACCCAGTTGGGGAGCGTCTCTGTGGTGGGTACGTGTACGAAGCTAGCCAATTCGTCAGTCCCCAGGATGCTCCACCACTGGGTCCGCCGCAGAAGCTCCGGGCTTTTCATCGGCCACGAGGACGCGAAGCGCTGGTAGGGTGTTTCGAAACAGCGGAGAAAAGCGCCTTTGGCGTCTTCGAGCAGTGTCGGGTCTGAGACAACGAGCCGAACGAATGACCGCCACGCGGGAAGCTTTCTGAGAAGGTTCTTTTCAACAAACTGCATGTCGCCGCCGCGGTTCTGGCTCCGAATTTGCGGCCAGCGAAGATCGTCCAGCATGGTACGGAAATACGATTCCGTCGACTCCCACCGTGCGGGCCCATTCTCAATGAAGTCCTCGTCGGCATGCATGGCAGCTTCGGTGATGACGCGCTTGACAAACGAATCGGGAAGCGGCGAGAAGCACACTTGAAAGGCGAAGAGACCCTTGACCCGCGATTCAAGGAAGCTCAGCAAGTGCGCGTAGGGGTCGACACCGCTGGCCGAGGATTGCAGCGGTTCGCAGGGAGACATGGGGCAGGACTCCATGAAGGACAACGAAGGCTCGAACGATCCAACGATTCCGTCCGCGGCCGAGCCCGCGGCGACGCTCTCTGCAAATGAATTTACTTCAACGCCAAATCCGGGATGGGAAATTGACAGCATCCGACGGACCTCGTCGACACAGTTGGGAGGGCAGGAGAGTTGAAAGTGAGCGGTGCCGTATGCACATACAAGCTCGAACGAGAACGGCTGTGCCAGATGCCGAAGGCTGCGGAGGAATTCGGCTGAGAGGGTTGGCGCGAATCGATACGCCTTATCGGGTAGCATGACGAGAGACTGAAAAGGTGTCTGCGATTGATCGTACGGTATGCTCGTGCAGCAAACGGATGCTTGTATGACCGCGGGGATCGCCGGGAGCATCGACCCGCAAAAATATCCAAGGGCTTCTCGAACGCGATCTAGCTCATTGCTCGGGTTGCTGTTTTGGTTGTTGTGCAACACTCACCTCCTACCTCTAGGATTCGGAGCGGAACGTAAGGTTGCTCGGTTTCTCGACAACAAAACAAAAACGGTCTATATGGTCTTTTTGAGTCTGTATGGTCTCGGTGATGGGTATGAGTTGAGTTCGCCTGCGGTGAATTTCTTCCGACTATTCGCATTGAATGTCGAATGCTAGGTTGGCGACAGATAACAAATAACCACCGCGATGGAAGACGCGCCGCTCACCAACATGGTCGTAGGATCACTCTTGATCCTCTTCTCGGTCGCCCTCATCGTTGATCTCTTGCCGGCCACGATCGGGCTTCTGGCAACCGCGGTCTTCCTTGCGGCCGTGCTGCTCAGCGCAAGCGAATGAGCCAACCCGTCATATGTCGAACACCGACCCAAAAGAGTTCAATGTTTCCATCCATACCGATGACATCCGTGGGGCTGTGTCGGCGACCGCGAGCACCCTGTACTCACTCGCCGAAGAAGCGCTGTCCCTCCAGGATGAGGAACAGGCCGATGAATGGGATTTTGAAATATTCCTTCGGGACCTTCTGGGCGTTCTCAATCGCCACGCAGAGCAATTCGGGGGGACTGAGCCTCCCTTGGAGGACGAGCCTGAGATCGACACGTCAGATGAATGACATTCACCGCAAATACGCCATCATCGTTGATGGGAACAGTTTGGATGAAGCCGTCGAAGAGACGGCCCATCTGTTTTACTTGCTTTTGGGTCGGGCGCTCCGCGCACACCGAAGAGATCACACCGAGGAGTGTGGATTTGAGGAATTCGCGCTCGAAGCGCTGGCACTTCTTTCGAGGTACCGCAACACTTACAGCAATGCTGGCAATGAAAAGGCTACGAAACCAGATTTGTCAGACTCTTGAACCGGGATGTCCCTTGACCCAAGCCGCGGTGCCTTCGCGTTTTCTATGGGCTCTAAATCCTTAATTTTGTGAACATGGAAAACACCGCCATTTCAGGTCTACTCGCGGGCTTCAAGGATTACCTTCTGGTTGAGCGCGGTTTCTCTTTTCAGACGGCCAAGAAGTACGTCGACAACATCACATACTTCATCCGACATATCGCAGACATTCCCGTGGTCGGCCTGCAGCTTACGCACGTATTAGCCCTCAAAGCCCATCTACGAGACACCGGAACAAAAGAGGCGCGCGTTGCAAGTGTTATCTGTGCCCTGAAGGCATTGCTGCGCTATGCAGGCGACATTCTGAATCTCAACGTGTTGGACCCAAGCAAACTGAAGGCACCCCGCTGTCCGCGCAGGGATGTCACGTATCTTACGAATGAAGAGTTGGACTTGTTCTTACGGACAATTCCGCTCCGGACACTCAACGGCAAATCGCGGCTAGCGGGGTACTGTTTTAGAGCTCTAGTCGAGTCGCTGGCGGCGACGGGTATGCGCATCTCAGAGGCATTGTCACTGGACCGCGATTCGATTGATTTCAAACAGAGGCAGGCTCTCGTCGCAGGTAAGGGAAACAAGAAGCGCACTGTGTTTTTCACCGACCGCGCAATCCAGTGGATAGTCCGGTACCTGGATTTGAGGCCCGATTCTCACCCCGCCCTATTTGTGACCGTGGGCGGCCAGCGCCTAAAGACAGGCATGGCGCAGTTCAAATTCAAAAAGCACGCGCGGTTCGCTGGCATTCAGAAGAGGGTCACACCGCACATCATCCGGCACACAACGGCGACAAACCTCCTGAAGAACGGCTGCTCAGTGGGATACATCAAGGAGATTCTTGGCCATGAGCGCATTGAAACGACATGCCGTTTCTACCTGGGCATCCTTACAAAGAGGGATACAGAAAAAGCCCATCGAGCGTTCTTGAACTTCGCACTCGATGAACCCGTCCAAGCCTCGGACTCAGCATTCGGAGCAGGAGAGGGTCTCCCCTGGAAGCCACTCTCCCTTGACGACACCCTCCATCGTGATGGAGATTGAAGATATAGGATTCTTCAAAACGGCCTATAGCCTAAGCAGCTGTGATCTCGACAGTCGAGGCGCAGGAACGGCCCTTTTCCTAGTCTAAGAAAGACTAGGGATCACCGAGAGAAGTTGTGGAATCACCTCGGAATCCCTAGGAAACACAGTTTTTCGTTCTACAAGAAGATAGTCTTTCTTAGTTCATTCCTTGGCTCCATTTCGCCAAATCTGGCAACTGAGCCATTCCGGGTCGGAGGGATGCGTTGATTCCTAGACCATTTCACTTCCTCTTCGAGGAAACACCGCTAGGGCTATAGGGCGTGCACACATATGTCGCACCCCGATTTCGGGCTACTCCCAGAGGGTTCATCAGAAAGTCCCCGCAATCCAGTACCCCAGCCTTCATCCGAAGATAAGACCACCAGCACTTCTCCTGACCAGGCTGCCACTCTGCAGGAGCTTCTTCCCTATTTCCTTGCCTACTGCGAGTACGAGTGGCATTTCTCGAAAGAAACTATCAGGAACTACAGAGTTGTCTTCATGGGGATCATCCGGGTCGTTGGAGACATTCATCCGGAGACCCTTCGCATGGAGCACGTCCTGGAGATCAAGACCAAAGCCGCTCAGCGTGGCGTAGGGCTAGGACGCATCCGTAGCATCATCTCTACACTCAAGACCTTTCTCAGGTTTTGCGAATTGGGTCTTGGGCTCCAAATCATTGATCGCTCCAAGATCAAACCACCTCGCGTTCCCAAACGCGATGTGGTCTTTCTCACTCGCGAGGAGGTTCAACGCTTTGTGGCCGCCATTCCTCTCTACAACAAGAACCATGTCCTTAGCTTGCGTTGGTTGACTTTCAGGGCACTGGTTGAAGTACTACTGGGCACTGGGGCCCGAATTTCAGAAGCCCTCTCGCTCCGCATGAGCATGATCAACTTTGAGACGGGGGAGGCAATCATCATTGGAAAGGGGAATAAACAAAGGACTGTGTTCTTCAGTCCTCGGGCTCTAGGTTGGGTTAAAGAGCTTGCGACCCGGCGCCACGACGGACGGGATGAGGTGTTTGTTGGTGTTCAAAAGAGACCCCTGCGTACTTACATGGTGCAGGCGTGGTTCCAAGAGATCTGGTCGCGGTCAGGCCTGAAAAAGAAGGTGACTGCACACATCTTGCGGCATACGGTGGCAACCACGCTGCTCTTCAATGGCTGCCCGATAGGGCATATCAAAGAAATCCTAGGCCACGAGCTTTTGGAAACAACATGCAGGTTCTATTTAGGCGTTGATAAGACGGCGGCCAAGCAGGCTCACCAAAAGTTTCTCGACTATGATCAAACAAATAGTGCATCAGGCACTGATCAGACTCATGGAATTGTTGGCAGTTCGTTGGGCGAGAATTCAGTTCGCCCCTTGTCTCAAGCCACTAACTTACTCAGTAGCGACAATTCAAAAGTCGCGAGGGACTAGCTGCAGGACCACAAAGGCGAAAGCGGCCACAGCGAACATGAGGATAGCAACCAAGATCTTACGGCTGATGGTTGGCGGTCGCGACTGATGGGGTCGCGAGAGACTCTTAGACCCACAGACTCGGCAGTATCGGCTGGTGGTGGGGTTGCTGTGGAGCTGCGGACACAGCTTCACACCGAACGATGACCCGCATACCTTGCAGAACAGGACGTCGTTGGCAGAGTACGCTCCGCATCGAAGACATTGTTTCTTCATAGGATGAAAGTTTCATGTTTTGGATCTAGGATTCGGGTCCAATGGACACATTTTTCAGGCCCTGGCACTGGCCTGACCTCGACGCAGAGGGTCGAGAAATCTGGCCCAACGAGGCCAAATTCAAGACTTGGGACTTCTGCGCGAACTCTGCTGAACCACCAGAGGGTCTGCCACAAAATCAGGGCCTTTTTACAAGGTGAAATGCTGATCTTAGAGAACTGCCGTACCGTGTATCACTACTCCTGTGTGGGTTTCTCAAGACAAGTAGATTTGGGGAGAGAAGGTGGGACTGATGGGATTGGAAGGGGCGGATCGGGAATCTGGTCGGTTGGTTCGTCGAGAGAGTGGGGAGCATGTCGGACGTGAGAGAGCCAATACGGATGGAAAAGCGGCTGCGATTCAAAGTCATGACGAGCGGAAATCCAGAAAAGTTCAGTGTCATCCGCTGACATCGCTCTGGATAGCGACCGGGCACGGCCACGGGACGGAGCGATGAAGAGGACCCGAAATCGAGTGCGTGTTGAAAAATGGACAGAGAATGTCCCGGAGCGCGCATACGCGCGATAGATGTCGAGCCGTCGGCGGAGATGCGAGCCTCGATAGGTGCCTCGGTCCGCTTCAACAAAGCAATGGAACGTGCGACCATTCTTTGCATATTCCGCATAGCCATCTGGGCGAAATGGGAACCCGTGCTCCGCTAGCTTCTTCCAGACCGGGTCATAATGAGGAATGTAGTCGACCAACTCGTAGTCAGGATACTCTGCAGTCGCTCTCAGGAATGTAACCTGAATCGAGTCCGCCAAGAGCATGTGTGCGACACCCGCGGAAGTCACATTCCGAGCATCTTTGACCCGAGACTGAACCTTCTTGTTGCTTCGGTCTGGGTCGACAATTGTCTGGCCTTCAAGTCCAAGGTAGTAGAGAGGCTCAGGTCTGAAAAGCCGCGCGTCGCTTTCGATGAAGCGCTGGTTGAGAAATCGTGCTGCCATCAATTTCTTCAGACGCGCTTTTAAGGCGCGGGGAGAGCGGTGCGGGAAGAGTCGCTGGATTTGGGCAGCATTCAAGAGAAGAAACTTCTCTCCGAGAAGGTGCAGGAGTGCCCGGTCGTCGGGTTGCAAGATAAGACCAGGTTGGGTCATATCGAATGTTGCGTGGACGAGGCGTCGAGCGGACGTCCCTTGCGATTCTTGAGCTGCTCAGCTATGGCTGCTTCGGCTCGCAATCGGTACCGCGCATCTACATCTTGGACGAGAGCGATACGTGGAGTGGCGTAGTGGGCAGCCGATGCCGACCGGAGTCGCTCAATGTCCTCTTGATTGCTCTTAGGCTTTCGATGTCCCCGAACGGTGAACTCGATGGGGTCGTTCGCTCCCGTTCGGAACACTGCCTTGCCTCGTGGCAGCGTGGTGAGAAACTCGGCGTACCACTGGCGCTCGCGAGGGGAGAGCTCGCCGGCCAGTTCCTGGGCGTCGTGATAATTGAGCCTGAAGAACACGTGCGAGCCCACACCGAGCATCGCGGCGCGCACTTCGGGCGATAGCTGTTTCCAGAACTGATGGCCGGCAGTGATACTTACACGGTATTTCCGTGCCTCTGCAATGAGTGTTGTAAGATTTCGACCGGCAAAGTTCTGGAGCTCGTCAGCGTACACCGCAAACAATTGCCGGTCAGCTTCGGGCAGCTTGGCTTGAGCGAGGATATCTAGCTCCAGTTTGGTAAAGAGAAGACTTCCGAGCACTGCCGAACTGTCCGCACCGAGTCGACCTTTTGAGAGATTAATCACAACCCACAATTTCCTAGCGATAGCATCACGGAAACTAAACGAACTCTCGCGCTGGCCAACCATGTAGCGAATGTTTGGGTCCGCGAGAAACGCAGAAATGCGAGTGAGTAACGGCTCGCGGATCGTTGCTTTCATCGGCCCACTCAGGGGCTCGTATCGCCCTTTCCAATAATCAATCACCGCAGGTTCTGTAAGTGTGCTTATTGTTTGCATACGAAAGGCAGAATCCACTAGGAGGGCAGGCATTTCAAGCAGTGTGAGCCCGCGCGCAGAGAGCGTGTAGAGGGCGTTGCGTAGGAGCTCTTCGGTTCGCGGTCCGAAGGTTTTCGTCTCCCAGCGAGTGCGTAGAATGTGCGCAAGCTCCTGTGCTTGCGTGAACGGCGACGTATATGTTTCGCATTCTAAGGGGTTGAAGCCGACACTGAAGTCGGGATCAAAGGGTTCAATGATAACAACACGCTCGCGAAGCTCTTTGTCGTGCTGCGTGTGTTCGGCGAGGTATGCCACGATGCTATCGGCCAAGTCACCGTGCACGTCGAAGACAACAAACCCCGTTTCTCGTTGTATGTCTTGGCGTATGAGACTCTCCATGAAATAGCTTTTGCCGACGCCAGAGAGACCCATCACAGCAAGATGCGTAACGCGTGCAGCCTCCGGCAGCAAAACACGCTGTACTCGCTTTCCGAGGCGTTCGATACCCAGAATGAGGTCGCGGCTCATGCTTCGTTCCGTCTTCGGGCCAAGCAAGTTGTGAATTAGGTGGGCCAAGAATTCTGTAAGGCTCATAGAGAAGTGCTCTTGTCACCAGCTCTGCTTATGGTGACGGCTGCGGACGTGCCCTGGTGCGACACAGCATGGACTCCGAGTGCAACAGCGTCGAACATCTGTTGCCAGTACGCCATGAGAGGCTCCCGTTTGAAATAGGGGGCGAGGAGCGGGAATCGAAGACAGACGGACCGCGTTAGACCGGATCGTGTCGGCCGACCCTCACAGAGCGAGCGTTTCACATCGAGAGGGGAATGGCTCCTTGTTGCAACACCCGCTCGTTGTGCCACGGTATTGACCGTGACGAGAAGTCTCCGAAGTAGGGGGCTTAACCGCGCTTGCGAATAGAGAACCTCCTCGAACACCAGCACGTCAGGCTGGTATTGCTCGATGAGTTGCTGCACGTACCGACCAAAAACGGCAGGAAACTCCCGAGGGTTCTTGCGCCCTTTGAACGTCTTGACCCCAAAACGCACGGGTTCTCCGTTCTCGATCAGCGCAACGCCGAGGTGCTTTGTGCCCGGCGCGAGCGCCAGGATTCTCCGAGGAAATCGTCTATCCATGCGAAGGTTGAGGAACCGCGGTCAACCGCGGTGCATTCCCCTGAATGTTCAACGGCGGCGTTGCTGCTCCAATCACCTGGAACGAATGCTTTTGCATTCCCATTTCAACCTCGCTGGAGAGTGACCTGTACAGGTCAGGGAAAAGCTCGGCGAGCGGCGTTTGATACAGAATCTCTAGCTTGAGCGCGGTTTCAAGCGCCGGCAGTTTCCGTCCATGCTCGTATTCGGAGATGATCGAAAGCGACCGCATGCCCAGAAGCGCAGCCACTCGCTTTTGAGGCAAGCGAGCTCGTTTTCGGGCGAGCCACAGACGATTTGGGAAATTGGTTGTCGCGGGTCGTATCCTGGGCATGAACAAAAAAGAAGCTTGACGTTCTTAGCTTAGGGGGGAATCGACGATGCAACTAGACGGGAAAACTTCGCCGGGGGCGAAGCTGCGCGTTCGAGGCAACTGCCAGTTTGGGGACGGAAACTTCCACCTCGGACGAGCGAGGAGACTTACAGCGGGACTAAACCATACCACGTCTTTCGTGGCTTGTCAAGGTATCTACCTCATTTGCAATGACTTACGGGCGGGCTATACTGCAAAAGATAAAGAAAAAATCAAGCAAAAATAAGATTCTGTTCAAATCGTTCATGCCGGAACCAAAAAGGCCCACAAAATCCGAGGAAAGTAAATTCCACCGCTTAACCGCGGTAGCGGCCGGATTCACCGATCGCACAAGAATCACCGAGACGATGTTTGATTCAGTCCGCGGTGAGTGGCTCCTGGGCTTCGACAACGGGTACGCCATCACTCTCAACACTGATGGCACGTGGCGGATTGACCGCGATAAGGCCCGAGAAAAATAGAAGCCCCACCTGCGACAGGCCCCGTTATTTCCCTCTTCGTTCGTACACTCCTTGCAAGGGAAAGAACTCGAAGTAGTCCCGCTCGTCGAACCATGCGCACTTGAAGTTCTTCAGAGGCAAGCCCACGCGGCGGCTCAACGCAAGCGCATAGATTGTGAGTTGCACATGGGCGTGTTTTTCTTTTCTGGCGTCCGGTTTGTAGTCAAGGATGTGCAGGAAGCCGTTCCGCACTTGCAGCAGATCGATGTGACCGGTGATGACTTCGCTCTCGAAGGGGAGATTGAATCCCTGGGAGCGATAGTAAGCGATGTCCTCACGCGTTAGGTAAACGGGGACTTCGACCGCAACAGTCACGGAATCGTTGATGAGCATGAAGCGCTGAAGGGTTTCATGCCGCTTCTTGTTTGTCGGGCTCGTGGGGAGGACAAGAGCGGCTAGTCTTGTCGCTTGATTTTCTTTTCGCACCACGGGCGGATTGATGAGCGCGGGAAACGTCGAAGATCGGTGCACGACCTGCTGGAAGAGATGATGCGGGAATCGGGCATCGACGCCAGAGAAGTACTGTATGATTGGCATCAAGTGCTGGTGCTCAGGCGCTTGGAAGAGCAGTTCTTGCTTCGGCTGGTGTACTTGGAAGCGGTAGACCTGCTGGTGGAAAAGCGTCAGGCTGCGAATTGCGCGGGATGGGGGATACAGCGCCTTGCCGGCCCTGCGAAGGTGCGAATAGGACAAGAGTTCTTTGTGGTCGGCCAGCCAGAGATTGATAGTGCGCTCGGGAATGTTGATGTTCTTCTTTTTGCGGAGTACCTGCTGCGTCTCTGTCACGGAGTACCCCAAATTGTAAAGCGAGGCCGCTTCGAGGATCAGATGCAACGGATACTTTTTGTTTTTGCCCGCGTTCGTTGAGAAGCGGTGGGTGCAGTCGGTGCACTGGAACACTTGCACGATCTGCAAGCGGTTGCGGCGCTTGCCTTTCTTGACCGTAAAGGTCGAGTGACACTTCGGGCAGACGGTATGTTGTTTGGGCTGGGTGGTCATGCTTGGAGTTGGAAGGGTTTGGTTCTTGCGTGAGTATTCCATTCGTGCAACGGAATTGGCGGGATGTCAAACGCAGGCCTCGCGTTTTGCGGGTCCTGGTTGCGGGTTCTTCATGAGGGGCAGGACGCGAGAATTGCGGGCGCAGACTGTGCAGTTGCGGGTGGATGCGCGGAAAGAAGGGAGTTCTGAATCATGGCTCGCGCTTGGGTTGCTAGCGGTTGCTCCACCAGGCACCAATTTTGCCTACCAATAGGCCGACAAGTCCTAGGAAACCGGCGAAGAGCCCGAGCGCCTTCAGGTTCTCGTCTTGGTTAGGCACACCTATGCTCAACAGAATGAGGCCGGCCACAATTGCACCCCAAGACAGCAAAATGACCAGCTTCCACTTCTTGCTGGTGAACTCAAGCTGGACTGGCGTGTTCGGATTTGTGACCACCTGAATTACTGGAGCGTTGATCGGGTTTCCGCAGTTGGGGCAAGTGGCTGCTTTGTCCGATACTTCCTTTTGGCACTCGGAGCATTTTGTGAGCGACATGGTTTGAAGATTAGTGGTAACGCTGCAAGGAAAGGGCCGCAGACGTGGAGCGGCGCTTTTTTGAAGGCCAGTTGAAAGGCCGTGGCGTTCGCTACAGTGACAGACGCACAAAGTAGTTCTGGTCTTTTTGGTTTCCGACCACTACCGTTAGTCCAGCAGAGTCAGTGGCAACCTCGATGACCATGAAGTACTTTCTTGAGAATCCCGGTTTGATCGTTTCGATCGGATTTGATCGCATAAATTCTGTGTATCCACTCTTTGAAGCAGTGATAAAGCCGCCGCCTCCGATGAAGTCGGCAAGGCCACTTTGCTGGTATATCCTGCCTCTCGAATCCTTCAGATATACCGCAATACCACCGAGCTTCGCAGACTGAGTACCATTGTTTGTAGCGGCAAAATCAACCTCAATGAATTTTCCTCCATTACTCTTTCCGGAGAAGAAGCTTCCGTCGGGGTCTTGTATGTCTGGATTGCTGCCGAGGTTTCGCGCTGACTCAACCACGAAGTCAAGACTATTCACTGCGAAACTGTCGTTCATTCGTTTCTCTCGAAGCAGAAATTGGCCAGCTGGTGTCGGCGCGGGAGTTCTTAGGGGCGTAGTTCTCGGGCTAGCTGGGGTGCGGACAAGAGGTGGCGATGATGCGGGAGAAGGGTTATAGAAATCCCACGCATTGCCACCGAACACGTCGTCGATGAGTTGTATCCTCCTGTGACTTCTCGCTTCGTATCCAGCAATGAAGGCCTGTCCGAGAAGTAGGAACACCAGAAGCACTTTTAGGACGTTCCAGAGAATTGGTTTGTACATGAGGTCGAGTGGCGCTATCTGTTTTCAGTGTAGCGGGCGGGGGGAATGAGGCAAGGGAGGGGAGATGGGCTTTAGGACCCTAACTCTCGGCGGGATTCGGGGGCCTCTGGCGGCGGCTTTGTCACGGTGTTTGCTCTGATTTGTTCCAACGATTTCTTTATTTGCTCCAATAAACTGATGCGTTCGTTGATCTTCCAGTACCAGCAGAAGAATTCCCGCAAGAGGAGAAAAACAATGACAAATGCCAAGAGAGCAAAAATAATCTCCAGCATTGGGTGAGGAATCGAGAAAAATTCAGGTTCTGAGGTCAAGTACAGGGGTACGGAGCCGGGCATTGGAATGTGGAACCCCAGCCGCTTGGTTGGCGGCACGGGCGTCACTTTTCAGTGTAGCGGGCGGGGGGTATGTGGCAAGGGAAGGGCCAGGGGCCCTAGGAGCCAAGCTCTCGGCGGGATTCTGTGCGGATGGCGTCCACCTCTCTTTTGAGATCGTCGGGGAGCGGGCAGTGGAGAACTGTCATAAAGCTTCTATTTCAAAATCCTTTCTAAAATCCAAAACGGCTTTCATCATGCCAAGCATATGCGAATTAATTTCACTGATTAGCAAAACATTTGCAAAACGTTTATCGGGCTGCCCTTTGTTCAGCATATATTCGAGCATGGTTATTGCTAGAACGCTTTGGTTGCCGCCGGAATTATCGTCCCAAGCGTTGTAATATTTTTCGTAACGCTCGCGCAGCTCTTTCTCCGCCTCTCTCGGGAAATTCGCTTTGCCTTGTTCGGTGCTTGCCATTTTCTCGTACGCGAGAAGGTAACTTTTCTGCAGTTCATCGAGGACTTTCTTATCGGGGCCTAAAACTTTAGAGATAATCCAAAGATTAATTATCCAGATTTCTCGCGCTAAAGTTGCTGACTGAGCCCCGTCAAATCCAATGCCTAAAACTCCTTGGGCTTTCGTTCCAAAATCCTCGTAGAGGTGCTTTGAGAACTGTTTACAAAACATTGAAAGCCCTTTTGCCATTTCTTCTGCTGTTACTTTTGCCTTAAGCATACGACTATCGCTTGCCCGATTTGAGCTTGATCGTTTGAACGATCCAGATGATGCCGGATATCAACCCCGCAAAAGCGAGAGTGTCACCGATTACGCCCCTGAAAATTCCGCCTGCTAGCAAACCTACAACCGCCGTATATCCGTATTCCCGCCGGTCCATCTTCCTGAATTGCAGCCACTTTTTCGTAGGATCGGTCGGCGCAAAAGTCGTATGACGGAACGATTTGTGGGCCGGATTGTTCAGAAGAATTTTATCTATCTTGAGAATCCAAGCCACCCCGAAAGAAATTCCTACCAACGTCACGATTCCGGCGAATACAGGATAAACATTCCTTGCCACGATTCCGCCTAGTACTGCCACAAGGGCGACAACAAAGAGGACAGATGCCGGCAAGAATGAATTGCGCTGCTCGGTTTCCATATGTCATCAGCCTAACCCAGACACAAAAGCTGTCAATATTTGTAGAAACAGAGCGCAGACGATCTCCCTGTCTTCTGACACGGCGTCGAATTCGTGTTGCGCAAATTTTCCGTCCCTGCCTTTGGCACCGGTGAGGTCTAGGAATTGTTTTCGAAATGGCTTGCCGAATTTGGAGGCAAGCCACTCACGGACGAACGGTTCGACCCTCTCTTTGAGCGCGTTGGTGTTGGCCATGAGTGCTAAGGAATTTGGATATCACCGTCGCGGGAAAGCCGGACGGTTTTCCATTCGTAGTGCTTGCGAGTGACAATTTTCTTCATCGCACGCTGAATCTTCCTCCGGCCATCGTTCTTGGCGGGGCCGTCCAGTAGGACGATGCTGCGAACGCTGTCGTGCCGCGCCAAGCCGTCGAAGAGTACAAAATCAATCGGATCGAATACCGCACGCGCATCTTCAAGGGCGTATCCTCTGCCTGAGAAAACGGGGTCGATATGTTGCATGAGCGATGCAATTCTCTTTCCGGCCCTTTCAGTTGCCCTATTTCGCATTGATTTTTCGCGGCTTTCAAATCGGTTCTCTGCCCGCTCAATCTTTGACTCCCGAAGTTCCAGCATGTCCAGCCAACTTCGAACGGGCCGGGCGCGATAGTACAGCCGCACCTCGCTCAGCCGAAATAGCTCTCCGCAGCATGGGCAGACTCCCAAAATCCGCCGGAAGTCGTCAAAAAGCCTTACTACTTGTGCGGCCACGATACCGCCTCCCATCTCACCTTTCCTGACTGCACGGCCTCCTCGGCGGAGCGCTGATGCGCGTTCAAGCGCGCTTCTCCCGTCTTTACTTCCACGAAGCAGACCCTTTCGGGGAGGCTACCCTCGGTTAGTCCGTCGAAGACCAGGTAGTCAATGGGGTCGCCAAGCGGGCGGCAGTCGCGGGGGTTGAACCCGAAACCTTTCAGTACAGGGGCGATTGTCTCCAAGCTGAAGCCGAGTTGGACGCTAACGGAAGTTTCTTCCGCCCCGACCGACGCCCGCTTGCGGCGTTTTTTCAGATCCTGCTCTTGTTGACGCAGGTCCAATTCGCGCTGTCGCCTTAACTCCTCGACCTCACCCGGAATTGGCGCGTCCGCGTAGAAGAGCAAGGCGCGTCGCAATGGAAACTCTTCTTGACAGTTCGGGCATTCCGCGATGAGGTTTCTGATGGACTTGAGGACCGCGAGCGCGTCTTGGCCTTTTCTCATTTTGACTTCACTATTTTAGCCGGCGGACTTCGATGATTTCGTCCATTCCATCGACCGCCAAGTAGTGACTGGAGCCGTCGGTCAAAATCTTAACCTCGGGCCTGTATTTGTAGACGTAGCGGTACGCGTATCTGGTCTGCTTCCATACTTGGCCGTTGATAAGCTCAAAGAGAGTATCACCGGCCCAACCGGTGAAGGCTCCTGCAATCCGGCTTTCGAGAAGTAGCTCCATGCCGGTTTATCCTGCGGCCCAGGCTCCTAAGGCGTCGAGCAATCTGAGGAAATCTTCCTGGTGGTTTATTGTGCGTGTTCCGGAGCGTAGTTCATTGGCGGCTTTCAAATACTGGCTTTTGGAATGGCGGCCCAACCCAATGTAGTCCTCCATCTCGCCATGTCTCAGGACAAAAACTCCGCTCGCCAACAGCTTTTCGCAAAGTGTATCGCGCTCGGCCAACAGTTGGCCGACACATGTCTGAATCCGCTGGAGTTTGTCTCGGTGCCTTGCATCATCGTCTCGGATGCCGCCCGCAGGCGCGGGCACCAATTGTTGTAGCCTTTCCATGAACCGAGCATGGTCGGCGTCGCCACCCAATAAATGGCCAGCGCCCTCCCAGAGAAAATCAATATCCGTCAGAATCCACACTTCCAAACCCAGCGTTCTCAGTATCTCCGCAAAGGTTGCCAGGTTCGCTTTTCCACCTGCTTCTACAATGGCGATCTCATTCGCCTCCAGGCAGAAACCGCGCAATTGCTCTGAAATTCCGGCGAAGATATGTTCGTCTCCGACGCCCTCCACCAAGAGAACGCCACGCGCGAACAAGAATCTTGAGGACCGTTGAATCGCAAAAAGTGGGAGCAGCTGTCGTTGGGGTACGCTTAGCTCCTCGGGATTTACGGGGCCGAACCTCCGAGTTACAGGTTTTGGATGATCTGCCTTGACACATTTCTCCACGCGAATGGTACGGGATAAGGAGTCCGGAGTGACCATGAGTGGCGAGTGCGTTGCCAATATCACCTGGGCACCAGTGGAAATCGCCCCCAACGCGCCCCTCATTTTGATTTGTCCCTCTGGGTGGAGGAACGCCTCCGGTTCCTCGAACAACAGAATGAAAGGGCGCACAATTGCCTGTTCCTGTCCCCTACGAATGCGCGCCGCTAGGGCACGCAACAGACTGAGGTAGAGGGTTCGTTGCAGGCCATGCCCTCGTCGATAGTAAGGGTCTTCATTCTTTCCTTCCCTAACGAGAACATGAACGCGCTCTAAAATCTCCTTTGCTGATGCCAGTTGCACCCGCAGTCGGACGGACGCGCCAGGAAATGTCTCTTTTACGTACTGTGTTATTTCCGACTCGATCGCAACCAACTCTGAGGCCCTTTCGTCTCTGGCCCCCTCCACGGAGTTTTGAACGTTCAGCAGTTTATCCGCTTGCTTGTAGGCTTCCTTCAGGGTCGGCTCCACCTGCTTCACAATGCCAGCCATCACTTGATTGACTAACATGCCGAGAGCATCCTTCTGTGTGCCCTTGGTTTCTTCAGCCACATCTGCCAGGGCTTCGATAAAAATAACCTCCGGTAGCACCGGCTTTAGGGCCGCATCTATCCCAGTGGGCGTGCTGAATTCTCCAGAGCTCGGGTCAAGGACCTCAATCTCGCCGAGCTTCTTTGGACCCGCAGCAAGCCGCCTGACCGTCAAACATCCATCGCGGTCTAGTCTTTGCTGTATTTTTGGTCGGTTTCGTTCGTCGCAGAGGTCCAAATAACCGCTGACACCCTCAAACACCGTACGAATCTCAATAGGAGACGACAAGTCATAGAAATCCTCCGAATCCACACTCGTTGCGGTACCTTCGAGGCAGATTTTCACTGCTTCTAACAAGTTGCTCTTCCCCACATCATTTTTTCCAACCAAAACGGTAAGAGCAGGCAGTGGGAAATGCTCGTCCTGAATCGACCTGAAGTTCTTGATGTAGATCTCTTTGACGCGCAACATAACAAGATAGTAACAACTCACCGGTTATCGAGCAACAAAACGCGGCGAGGCAAGTGGGTGAGCACAAAAATCATGAAGATGGAATTCACAGCAGCCTGCTTAGAATTCTTTCTGCGATCCCTTCAACGGCATCAACCACTCTGTGCAACCAGGGCAGAGTGCGGCGCGCCGCGTCTCTCGCTGATCGCGCCTCTTCGGCCTTTTTGTGTCGCCCTGTTACCACCAGCCCAGTGCTATCACCCTTGGCAGTAAGCAGAGGATATTGGCAGTTTTCTTTGCAAATATTGAAGCCTGGCGCGTCGAGAATTCCGGGAACGAAATGGTACATTTGCTCCCCGGCGTTTGCGATGCCGAGCGGTGCAATCGCCATCATCAGAAACTGCAAGACTTCAAAGCTTGCGGCGCTCAAGCTGAAGGCGAAGACATTCTCGTTGCGACGAAGTGGATGGTCCTCCGGAAGCCCGGCTATGTATCGGGGATCATCAAAGTAGCCATCACGGTCGGCAGCAACCAATCCGGGGTCATACTGTTCGAGGCATTCAAGGCACCGACGTCCCGGCGCTGCCACATGAGCCTTCCAGTCTGCACGCCGCAGGGCGCGACCCTCACGTGATTCTACAAAGACGCCGCCGTCAACGACGGGTATCAAGTGAGCATAGGCAAGGAAATTCAGTACACTGCGACCGAGAGGCCGGTCAACACAACAAAAGACCACGTCGCAATCGAGCGCGGCCCGAAAACCCTCTTCCTCGGCAATGCTGCTCTCGACCTCTTCCACAATGAAGTTGTCCGCTGTCGCGGTCTTGCGCAGTGCGCGAGCCAGCACCCTGACCTTCGACCGGCAGAATCGAGCGTCAACAGTAGTTGCATGAAGGAGGCGATCGAGGTTGATGAACTCAACGGTGTCAAAATCGATGAGAGTGATGCGCTTGATCCCCGTGCGGGCCAGCGCCTCGGCTACAATGCTACCCACGCTCCCTGCGCCAACGATACCCACGTGGAGACGCGCAATGTCCGCTTGGGCTCCGCTTCCCCACGCAGAGACGGTGCGCCGTTGTTCTTCCTTCCATTTCGGAGGTGGGAGTAGTCCGTCCATGTACGTCACCGCGAGCTTGTCACCCACGACGCGAACCGTGCTACACCAGCGCCTTTCGTAGGTCCGCGGGCCTACTTTCTGCCAAAACCGGGCGCTCCATGCCCCGTCAGTCCCCAAAGTCAACCCGACGAGAGGCAGGCCAGTCGCACCCTTGGCTGCCCCCGCATGGCGTTGTTCTGCCCTGATGTCGTCGCCGCTCATGTCCTGCCAGCCCGGCCCAAGATGGCTATGGAGGAACGCAAGACCGCCACCCGCCGCGCACGCCTCGGCAACAGCACGCTCGAAGTATTGCGGCTCGAAGCTCGCATTGCCGTGGACCTGACGGTCACCGTCCAAAGGCAGGACTAGACTGTGAATGAGCGCGCTTTGTCGATTGCGCCCCTGACTCGGATACCAAATCGCAAAACAGAGGTCTTCCTGCCCGTCCGGGCGCAACAAATGCTCTGCGGCCTCATTGTGAAGCGCAGAGGAGAGGGCGACACTGTGGGACGTCGGAATCATAGGGTGTCAAACAGATGCCGGACATGCGCAAGCACATCCTTGACCGTTCGTTTAGTCTGGCCCCAGTGGGACACTGGCCTGCTCCAGTATTGCCACTCGGAACCGAAAGGACTGTCATGGATACCTCCGGACGGATGCGTACCGCCGGCTTGATTTGGCAGGAGCCTCGGCGACACATGGGGTCCGCCGGGAGGAGTGAGGTTGAAGTCTCCGGGAACATCAAATCCGAGTTTGATCGTCTGACCCATAAGACGTCCGCACGGGATTACAAACGGAAACGCAATGCGGTTCTCTGGAAGATCCTCAACCTCGAATCCCATCTGTCGCAGTTGTTCTACGAACTCCGGCTTCGGCATACATGTCCTTATGAAACTGGCGTCGGGCCCGTCGAGACGGAGATGAACTTCATATGCTGGTGCATATGAATCTCCGCGTTCGGCTTATCCTGATATGAGGTCCGGTGATTTCCCTCGATCTGGACCAGGTAGTGTGATGCGGGGTCAATTCCCGCATTCTGCAGGATCTGCACCGGCGTCAAGACATGCTCGGTCGTGGATTGGGGTTCATCGTCCACGGTGTAGTTGAAAGTGGGCATAAAATTAGAATCTCCTTCGTGCTAATTGTTATTCGACCTTTCCCGGCACAGCGACTTAGGCCGGGGCAAGTCAATAGTAAGCTTACTGTGGCTTACAGTCAAGGGGGAAGATTTAGAGGCTCAGCTGCATCTCATTTGTGGTGGGGTAGAGGCGGTCGAGCCTAAGGCGGGCGACAACGGGGTTTGTGTCAAAAATCTGGCTCAGATGCCGGGCTGCCTCCTCGCGGCGGGTATTATCGAGCGTTTTTCCGCCGAGCGACCCTCGCTCTGCAAGGAACGGCTCCAACGCCTGTTCGACCAAAGGGCGGGGCAACAGAAGGCTCCCCATGACACTGTTTGCCTGAAACTCCCACCACCTGCCATCATAACGAGCCTTTTGTCGTCCCTGGCTATCAGCCGTATCCCTGCAAAGCACCTTTGGACTTTGGGGATCGCTGAAGTCGCCAAAGAGGGGCCGACCGCCTGCCTGAAGAACAAAAAGGTGGGCGTGAAGCAGGCCATGGCCGGCTTCATGGGCAATCGTGGAACGAATACGGCGTTCGGCAACCTGCGTCTTCTCTTCATCTAGGGACCGCGTCACAATAACCGCCTGCACACCCTTTGGTCCGAAGACGGTGAGGCCGAGAACACCGTCTCCCAAGTCGTCGTACTGAGGCGTGACGTCAAAGCGCTTCTCGACGAAACGGTCAATTCGAATCGGGGCTGGGCTGGACGGCAAGAGGCCAGCCTTCTGTAACTCATCAAGGCACAGCGAGTCAATCTCATCCTCGCTATAGTAATCGGCCTCTCTGAACGGCCCCGATTTGGTGCGGTACGTTCTCATCTTTTCTTCTTTTGTCCCGTTTTCTTAGCCAGCTCGATGAGTTGGTCTGCGCTCACATCCTTTTCAAGTACCTTCCTGAGTGCCAGGCCAAAGACGGGATCAGAGGCAGCGCGCCGCTTTAGTTCTTCAACTGGTGCGCGCATATCATGGGATTTTAGTTTTTCCACAGTTGTTTCAAGCACGCGAGCCATCTTTGCAAGTAATTCCTCGGAAGGAAAACGGCGGCCAAGTTCCACGTCCGAAAGAAAGGCCGCCGAAAGGCCACCTAATCTCTTCGCGAATTCCCGGAGTGACAGGTCTTTTGCATCTCGGAGTTCCTTTACGCATTGCCCTAGAGTTTTCATAGTGTTCTACTCGTAAGCTTACCAGGCGAACGAGACTGCGTCAACCGTGGATGGGCACGAGGTTACGCGGGGAGGGTGAGGCGGTTGACAGCGGCGCGTTTGAGGGTGTCATCGGGGTTCAAGTATTGGCGCGTGGTATCGAGATCGGAGTGCCCCATCAGGTTTTGGAGGGTCACGATGTCGCAGCCTTGTTCGAGAAGGCGCGTGGCGTAGGTGTGGCGAAACTTGTGTAGCGTCGCATTTTCGACCTTCGCGGTCTCGGCGATCTCTTTCAAGCGGCGCAACAGGTGGTTCATGCGGCCGCCCGTTGGATTGGGAAACACCCACTCTGACGTGCGCGGCAGCTTCTTGAGTAGCCCGACCAAGTCGGGTGGAATGGGAACTGGTCGTTCTTCGTAATCCTTCGGTGAGAATCCTTCTTTACCTTCGCCCGTCACGCGAATCGTTGCGCGTTTGAGATCAACGTCCTTCCACAGGAGAAAATAGAGTTCGCGCTTCCGCAATCCGGTCAGCATGAGAGTGGCCAGAATCGTCTTTTCAAACTCATCACAGGCAACGAAGAGTTTGTTGATATCGTCCTGGGAGTACGTGGGAGGTTTGCGGTTGGCCTTTTTCTTCTCGTCCTTCAGGGCCTTGAACCGAGCGCAGGGATTCTTCATGGGGACGCCGCGCTCGTTGATGAGGTAATAGAAGAATGTGCGTAGCGTGCTCACTTCGAAATTGACTGTTCGAGGCGTGGCCGGACGCTTGGTGCGCTCGCTGTCCTGCACGCTCCGCTTGATCTTGTAGTCGTCTATGTCTGCGCGCGTGATTGCTTCGACGTACTTCTTGTGTCCGAGCACATCTTCAAAGTGGTCAAGCACCTGCTGGTAGCGGCGCACGGTTTCGGGCTTGCCCGGCGAGTGCGCCTTCACGTGTTCCACGAACAAGGTGATTGCGTCGGCGATCTTCGTTGCGGCAACTTCCTCGATAGGTGGAGCAGCCCTGCCTTGCATGAGGAGCTCGCCTACGAGTTCATTTTGTTTGCGGCGCTGGGCTTCTAGGACTTCGCTGGGAGTTTGGCCTGCGAGTTCCCGGCGGCGGCTCTTTCCGTCCCACCATTCGAGGAAATAGTGGCCGGGGCGCTTATCCCACACGTAGCGGTTGCCGATGCGGTCGAGCGAGATGAATTTCCAGAATCCGCTTGCGGTGCGAATCTTCTTGATGATGCGGACGCGCTTCTTGGCTGTCCGGCGGAGAGGCGAGAGGACTGCCGGGAGTCTCGTCACGTCGGGCTGGGTAAGGAGCGTTGCCACTGTTAAGTCCTTGGTGTCTATTTCCTCAATCTAATAGACACCAAGAAGCTCTCAAGAGTTGTATGTGGTTGCAAGCAAAAAGGAAAAGAATTTTTGGCTGGGAGGCCTGGACTCGAACCAGGATAGTCAGCTCCAGAGGCTGATGTACTGCCGATTGTACGACCTCCCAGCCGAGGGAGGCACACAAAACGCCGCAAAAGCGGCTGCAACTATTATGCGTTGGGACGAATGAATTCGTCAACCAAAGGACAAAATTCACAAATTAGCGTTTCGGATCGAGCGGAATAAGCCGTCCCCCGCGCAGGCGAAATTCCGTGCCGCGCCAGCGCAGGCGATTGCGGAAAAATCCGGCGAGCCAAACCACAACCCACGCCACATCGCGCAGCGGGATCAGCCACCACTTCCGTCGCACAAGCGGGTCCTTAAATCCGCGCACGCCCACTTCCCAGCCCATCGCGAATCGCAACACGAGATATGCGGCAACATAACTCGCCGAGAGCAGCGCATTCCCCATTGCACAGGCGTATAGCGCCGCAGCCACGGCCCACGGCAGTCCTTGCATAAAAGTCATTCCCGCGTAGCCCGCGGGACTCGACGCGCGGAAGGCTAGTGACCATCGAAGCTGGTGGGCAAAGAATTCCGAAAACTTTTCCGCAGGATAGTGGGTGTGCACGGTGTGCTGAATCATCTCGACGCGGTGACCGCGCATGGCGATGCGGTGCCCCAGCTCGTAGTCGTCGGCCAGGTAATCCGCAAACGATTCGAACCCGCCGATTTCCGCGAGATGCCTCTTCGTCGTGGCGATGGTCGCGCCGAGTGCGAAATCCACTCCGCGAAGCTGGCGGGCCACAATCACTGCGGCAAAAAAATCCGACGTGGCCCCGAGGGCCTCCATCTCCGGCCAAATCTGCGGCGCAGCGATGCCGAGATACATGCACGTCGCCGCGCCCACCTTCCCGTCGCGAAAGGGCGCGACGAACGCGCGCAAGTAGTCCGGCGCCACCACGATGTCGCTGTCGCTCATCACCAGCAGTTCGTGCCGCGCCTCGCGCGCAAGCCGGGCGAGCTTACTCACCTTGGCGTTCGCGCCGATAGTCTCCGCGCCAATGAGCAGGCGAATTTCCCGCTGCGGAAAATCATGCTTCAATTTTTCAATGACCGGAATTGCGGGGTCATTTGCGTCCGCTACGCAAAAAACGATTTCGTACTCGGGGTAATCGAGGCGGCAAAAGCTCGCAAAATTTTCGAACGCGTCGGGGTCCAGCCCGCGCACAGGCTTCAGAATGCTGATTGGCGGTGTGAAATCAATGTTGCGCGGAGGCGCGGCGCGAAAAAATCTCCGCGCCGAATAGATGGCCAGCAGGTAGTAGCAAAATGGAAAGATGGGCCCGACGAGCAGCACCCATTTGAGGACTGTCCAAAACATTCTGCGATTCTCGCACAACTCACCGCGTAGCACAGGCTATTAGCCTGTGCTACTTCCCCATCCACACCAGTGCCACGCCGATGGACACCAGCAGCACGCCAAGCCAGCGCGTGCGGTTCACCGTCTCGTGCAGCAGGAATTTCGCGCCCAATGCGCCTGCGGCGTAGCTCGCGGCAGTGGCGGGAATCACGAAGCTGACGTCCTCCCACGAGAGCAGCGCGAGCATCGCGAAAAACGAAATCGCCATCAGCGCGAAGCCGATCCACATCCATCCCTGGCGAAACGCGCGGCCCAGCACGCCGAAAATCGCGCGCGGAGAAAAGCTGTGCACCTCGCCGATGATTTTCATGGCGCGGGTCATGGCGATTTCTCCCAACGTGCTGGCCAGCACGACAATAGCGACGAAAAATGCGGTGCGCATCTCAGGCCTGCTCCGCGGGATGGTCCGCTTGCGCGTGCGTCGTGCTCGGCGGGGTAAGTCCCACCAGCACGACACCGAGAAAAATACATCCGACGCCTGCCCAGCGCAGCGGCGTGACGCTTTCGTTCAGCACGATGCGCGCCAGCACCGGCACCAACACGTACGTCAGCGCCGACGCCGGCAGCACAAAGCTGAAGTCCGCCCAGGAAAGCACCAGCATGTAGCTGACGAAATACCCGACCAGGCAGGCTATGCCCAGCCACACGGTGACGTTGGTGAACACGCTCACCAAAAATGCCGCGACGCCTTCGGGCGTCCAGTGCTGCAGCTCGCCAATTTGTTTCACGCCCATGCTGAGCAGGACGTCGCCCGTGGCGCCGGCCACCACCATCAGCGCGAGCAGGACAACAGTTTTTGTGCGAAGTCGCTTATGCGCAGTCATGCATCGGGGGAGTTAATCGTTGGCTGAAGAACCGGAACGGCTTTCGACCGCGTCGGGCACGGCGACCATGGGCCGGCGACCGCCGACACCTTGCCGCGCTTTTTTCTTCCAGTCGGCGCGCGAGCGCAGGAACTCCACGGCTTCGTGATAGAGGCGCTTGCGCTCGTGGCTGTCCCACAGCGCTTCCTTGACGATGCGCCACGCCACGCGCGGCCGCAGGTAATACTCGTCGTAGAAGCGGCGCACGCCCTCCAGCATCTCTTCGCGCGAAAGCCCGGGATATTCCATGTGCGGAAGCTGGCGGCCGCTGCCGTCGGTGAGCGCTTCCGTGCGCAGAAAATTATTTTCGACGAGGTAAGTGTAAAGCTCGGTGCCGGGAAACGCGTGCGCCATGGACACCTGCACGGTTTCGCAGTCGAGTTCCTTCGCGAAGTCGATGGTCTTCTGCATGGTCTGCTTGGTTTCGCCGGGCAGCCCGAGAATGAAGTCGCCGTGGACGCGAATGCCGAGCTTCTTGCAGTTTTTCACGAACGTGCGCGCCATCTCAACAGTGGCGCCTTTCTTGATGTTCTTCAGAATTTGGTCGTCGCCGGATTCGAAGCCCACAATAAACAGCCGCGCGCCGCCCTCGGCCATGGCCTTCAGGGTCTCGTAGTCGCTGTGTACGCGCGCGTTGCACGACCAGCGGAACTTCAGCGCCTTGAACTTCGCGCAGATTTCCAGCACGCGGTCTTTGCGGATGTTGAACGTGTCGTCGTCCCAGAAAAATTCCTTGGCCTGCGGAAACACCTGGATGGCCTGTGCGATTTCGCGGACCACGTTGTCCGTCGAGCGCACTCGCCACGCGTGCCCTGAAATCGTCTGCGGCCACTGGCAGAAGGTGCACAGTGCCGGGCAGCCGCGCGTCGTGTACAGCGAAATAAACGGGTAGAGCAGAAACGGTACCGTGTAATTTTCAATTTGCAGATCGCGCTTGTACACCTCGGTGGCAAACGGCAGCGCGTCCAGTTCTTCGGTGTGCAGTTGAGGACGCGGCATCGTATCCAGGATGTGCCCGTTCGCGCGATAGCTGATCCCGAGAATATCCTGCAGCGGTTTGCCCTGCGCGAATTCGACGAGGGCGTGGTCGAACTCGCCGCGCACCACGAAATCCAAATCTTCCGTGGCCTTCAGACTCTGGTGCGGCTGGTTCATCACGTGCGGCCCGACAAAGGCGATTTTCAGCGACGGATTTTGCTCCTTCATCGCGCGAATCAGCCGGCAATCGCTCTCGAAACCCACGGTCGAAGTGAACACCACTAGGAACTCGTAGTCCTTCGCCAGGTTGATGACCATCTGCGGCGAGAATTTCTGCGGCGAAGAATCCACCAGCCGGCTGCCCGGCAGCATCCCCGCGGCGTACGTCAGCCACACGGGATACCAGTAGGACTCCACCTCGCGCGACACCGGCCAGCGCGAGCCTGCCCCGCCGTCGAACTTGTCAAAGCTCGGCGGATTCAGCAGCAGCGTTTTCATCACCGACGGCATGCCACAACCTTTCCTCGAGAAACTTCAGCCTACCAGACTGGGTACGGAATCCCAAATTATACGCGATTCCACGCGAATAGCTAAGAAAAATGCCCCAATGTGCCGAGAAACTATCCCAATAGTTATTGGTTGCGCGTAGTCAGTCAAGAAAGTTAGGCAGGAATCGTGCAAAGCTGACCAAACCACGTTCTTGGTGATGCGGATTCAGTAAAATCGTGAGATGTCGAGAAGTTCTTGAATTTTCTGGTTCAGGATGTACTTTACTCGGACACCCGCTCCATGTGCTGCCGGAAACGTCGCCAGCCAATTGCCTAGTCCACTAGAGTCCATATATGTGACATTTTCAAAGTTCACTAAGATCTTCTTGTGGTCAGCTTGCAATTGCTCCATTTCTTCACGAAAGGCAAGGCCTGTTTCCATAACGAGTCTACCGCTCACATCTAGGATAGTGACGCTCCCAAATTGCCGCATTTGAATCCTGAACTCACCCTTATTAGTAGCAAGAGTGCAGAGGGTCTCCCGCGGGCTGCGAGGTTCGCCAGTGCAGCCGAAACTCGCCAGGGCTTCTTCTTCGGTGCGGTGAACGTCAAATACCATGTCACTCACCTGTTTCCACTAGGTTACAGGCCGAGGCGACCTGCCCGGTACGTTTCCGCTCCAATGCAAGACTATTGCGGAAAATTCATGCGCCGCAGCAAATTCTGAAATCGCGGGTCGTTGCGCAGCGGGTCCAGGAGCGGAGCGACCCGAAGACGGACCAGGTCGCTGTTCCGCTCCGCGTAAGCTTTCTCCAGGATTGCGAAAGCTTGAGCTTTCTCGCCGAGAGCGCCATAAGCGAACGCCAGATCAACAGAGGAGATGTATCGTCGCCTCATTCGCAGGGCTTTCTCGATGGTCAGCTTCGCCTGCTGGCGCTTCCCTGCAAGTGCCAGGGCACGTGCGAGTTCAAAATCTGCCCCCGGCCAGCCGCCCCGAACGGCTGCTTCCGCCGCAGCAATCGCCTGCTCGTGCAGCCCCATGGCCGAATAGGCAAAGCTCAGGAACGCCTGAGTGGCGGCGAGCTCAGGATAAAGCTCCAGTGCACTTTGCAGCTCTTGGATCGCTTCGCCATAGCGCCGGGCGAGGTAAAGAAAGAAACCCACATTCGCATTGATGCCCGGCGAAAGCGGGTCGAGCGCCCTCGCGATTTTTATCTCTTTGATGCTCTCGTCAAAACGACCGACATAAGAGAGGAAGTGAGCATAAAACTGGTGAGCGAAGGCATAGCCCGGCTTGAGGGCGAGGGCGCGCCTGTATTCGCGTTCGGCGCCCGACCAGTCCCAGTCGTAGGAGAGGAAGATGCCAGCCTGGGTGGTATGCGCCTCGGCCAGGCTGTTGTCCAACTCAAGCGCCTTTCGCACTGCCACCTTGGCCTTGGGGTAGGTCTCTTGAGGTGACAAGAACCGGTTATAGCCCAAGATGAGGTACGCATCCGCCAGACCTGCATAACCCAGAGCATACTCCGGGTCGATCTGGACGGACCTCTGGAAGTATTCGACAGATTTTTCCAGACCTTCCTTCGTCCGAAGTGTCCAGAACTGCCGGCCCTTCAAGTAAGCATCATAGGCCTCGGGATTTACCAGACGTGTGTTAGTGAGACGTGTCTTCTCCTCGGGCGAAAGGGTGATTTTGATTTCCGCGGCGATCGCCTGCGCCACGCTGCTCTGCAAGGCCAGAACACTGCTCATTTCCCGCTGGTAGCTGTCGGCCCACAGATGCCGGTCGGTCTTGCCTTCAATCAATTGAACGATGATGCGCACTTGATTTCCCTCGCGCACAACCGATCCCTCGACTACCCCGTCCACTTCGAGATCGCGGGCAATCTGCGGCAGCTTCCTCTTCGCGCCCTTATACTGCATCACGGAGGTGCGGGAGATGACCTTCAGCTCTCGGATTTTAGTAAGCTCGGCAATGAGCGCTTCGGTCATTCCATCAGCGAAGTATTCCTGTTCCGGGTCGCCCGAGAGATTTGTCAGCGGCAGCACGGCCAGCGAGCGAATCGGAGGCGCGCTCGTGCGGCCAAGCGCGCGATCGCGCAAGTTGCCAACATTCAGCGCAAATAGCCCCGCGACGATCACTACGAGCGCGATGCTCGCTCCCATCACCCACCGGGCGTACCGCCGGCGCGGACGCACCCGCAACACCGCGCCGGACGGAGCGCTCAGCCGCAGGAAGTCCGCCAGCAGATCCCGCGCGGACTGGTAACGCCTCTCCGGCTCCTTTTCCAGTGACTTCAGGATGATTCCTTCCAGCGCCGGTGAAATGCGGTGGTTATAGGAGGTGGGTGGCGCGGGCGCGCGGTGCAGAATGGCATCGGTCAGCGTGGTGCTCAGTTTCTCTTCAAACGGCCGCCGCCCCGTGACCATTTCGTAGAGCACAACGCCCGCCGCATAAATGTCCGTCCGCGCATCCAGCGCCGCGCCTTGTAATTGCTCCGGTGCCATGTACGGCAGCGTGCCGGCGACAGCATGGGTTTCGCTGACACTTGCCGTCAGATCCGATTCACTCAGCGGGTGCACCAGTTTGGCCAATCCGAAGTCCAGAATCTTCAGCCGCCCATCCGGCATGATGCGCAAGTTGCCGGGCTTCAGGTCGCGATGGATGATGTTTTGCTCATGCGCGGCGGAGAGTCCTTCGGCCAGTTGGGAGCCGATTCGCAGGATTTCCTTCTCCGGCAACGGCCCGCCGGCCAGCTTGTCGCTGAGCGTCACGCCGGGGATGAACTCCATCACCAGAAAGTCCGTGCCGTCCTGCGTGTCGAAGTCATGGACGGTGGCGATATTAGGATGGTTCAGTTTGGAAAGTGCGCGGGCTTCCTTGTGGAATCGCTTTCTCACGGCTTCGTCGGCCAGCGTGCCGGTGGGCAAGACTTTCAGCGCGACGTCGCGATCCAGCCGCTCATCATGGGCGCGATAGACCACACCCATCCCGCCGGCACCGATTTGCTCCAGAATTCGATAATGGCCGAGAGTTTGCCCAACCAAGGGAAGAAGTCCTCCCCTAAGCTCCGGTCGCGCCATCCTAGGCCGCAGTACGGCACAAGTCAACGCAACGTTTAATGCAAAGGTTACTGGAAGACTTTGGCAATCTGGCCGGTGGTGCGCAACAGCTCGAGCCGCGCCTGTTGGCGCGCGAAATCCGTGTCCAGGTACGCGCGCCATTTATCGCTTTCCACGAGCCGCGCTTTTTCCAGGTCGCGCAGGCTGGTGCGGCCCTCGTCAAACTGCGCCTGCAGCACACGCACATTTTCCTGCGCGAGTTTGAGCTCCAGTCGCGCCACTTCCCTTTCCGCGTTGAGTTCGCGCGACTTCCGCGCCTGCCGCTGCACGTCGGCTTCGAGCACGCTGCGTTTTTGCCGAGCTTCAATGTGCGCCGCATTCAGCTCGCTGCGCGCCAGGTTCACCGCGGAATTGGTGCGCGACGCAAAAATCGGAATGCGCGCCTGGATGCCGATGGTCACATTGTGCCGTTCGAATCGGCTATAGAAGTCATCGTAATTGTTGAAGCGCGTGAACACACCGTATTGCCCCACGATATCCAAGGTGGGCAAATACCCTCCTCGCTCACCTTTGAGCACGTGCTCGCGCGCGCGCCGCTCGAATTCCGCCTGCTTCAGGTCCAGGCTGTTGGCCACCGCCAGCGACACGAGTTCCGCCGTGGCCTGCTCCGGCTGCGGCGGCAAGTCTTCCGCCTCCACTTCGATGCGCTGGCCCGCGGGCGTGCCGGTCAAGCGGCGCAGGTCGGTTTCCAGGGAATCCTCGCGGCCTTCGAGCTGCAAAATCCGCTGCTCGATGCGCGCCGCGGTGAGTTCCGCGCGCGTCACTTCCACATCCAGCTCCATCCCTTCGCGCGCGCGCTCCCGCGTTACGCCGGAAATTTTCGTTGCGCTCTCGCGCTCCTGCCGCAGCAAGCGGAGCGAGTGCCGCACCTTGGCCAGTTCAAGATAAGAAGACGCAGCGCGCAGGATAACGGCGTCGCGCGCGCGCTCCGCCTCGACTCGCTGGATTTCCGCGCGATCCTCGGCGGCGCGGTACTGCCCGCGCAGCGGCGCGTTGAACACCGTCTGCACGTAGGACAGGTTGAACACCTGCGGCGCACCCAGCGGAAATCCGTTCGTGTACGCCGCGCCGGAACCGGTGAAGAGGTTGGGCAGAAACACCGAGTGGTTCACGCCGGCGGTGCGCTCGGCAACGTTCACCCGCGCCCGCGCCAGTTTCACCTCGCTTGAGTTCTGCACCGCAAGGTCCACGGCGCTCTTGAGCGTGAGCTTCGTCGGAGTCTCTTGCGCCGCCGTATTTCCGGCGAACAAAAGCGCGACCGCCGCAGAGACAAATATTCTTTGTGCACAATTCATCGCTTGCCCCCTCGAAAACAAATTTGCGCTGGGCCTACTCGTAACGCAAGGATTCCGTCGGCTGCAGTTTTGCGGCGCGGTTCGCGGGCAAATAGCCGAATAGCACTCCCGTAAAACAGGAAACCAGAAATGCCACAGCGATGGACACGCCGGAAATCGGCACGCTGAGGTTGCCGGGCAGCAGCGGCTCGATCATCACCGGGATCATTACGGCAATGGCGATGCCGATCACGCCGCCCGTGCCGCTGATGATGAATGCCTCCAATAGAAACTGCGAGAGAATTTCCTTGCGCCGCGCGCCGATGGCTTTGCGAATGCCGATCTCCCGCGTCCGCTGCGTCACGGTGACCAGCATGATGTTCATGATGCCGATGCCGCTGATCACCAGCGCGATAAACGCGATGATGATCAAAATCACGGTCAGCGCGAAGGAAATATTCTTCGCCGCGTCCAGCAGCGACGTCAGGTTTTGCACCAGGTACACCGCTTCCGCGCGGTGCCGGCTGCGCAGCATCAGCTCCACCTGGTGCGTGACCGACTGCACGTCCTCCGGCCGCGCGGCCTGCGCGTACAGCACGCGCACAAAATCCTCGGTGTAATACTTCATCAGCGTGAACGGAATCACCACCGATTCGCGGCGTATCTCCGACTGGCCGAAGGTGGCCACGCGCTCGCGAAACACGCCTACAATCGTGAAGCTCAGCTCGCCCAGTTGCACTGCTCGCCCCACCGGATCTTCCGCGGGAAAAAGCAGGTTGGATAGGTCTTGCGTGATGACGCAGTTCTTGCTCCGCGACGCCATGTCGTCCGCATCCAAAAAACGCCCGCGCAGCACCACCAGGTTGCGGATGCGCTGAAAGCCTTCGGTTACGCCGACCAGCGCGACCGGCCGCTCCACGCCTTCCACCACCACCGTTTGCGGGATCTCCCGCGTGGCCGCCACCTCTGCTACTTGCGGAATGCCCGCGCGCACCGCCTCCATGTCCGCCAGCGAAAGCTCGTCGGAGAGCACCGCGGAATCCTTCACGCCCGCGCGCACGAATTCCGCGTACACGATGTTCGCGCCCACGCCTTCAATCTGCGCGAGGATGTACTCCTTGCCGGAGAGCGCCACGGTGACCACCAGCACGATGCACGCGCTGCCAATCACCACGCCCAGCATGGTGAGAGCCGCCTTCACTTTGTTGGCGCGCAGCGCGTCCAGCGCCACCTGCCACGTTTCGAAGCCAATCACGGGTTCACCCGGCGGAAACTATATCAAAAGCGTGCGCGAAAGAACTCGCCCGAATAATTTGAGATGCGCTGTGCACTGCAAAGTTTGGCCCGCGCTTCAGTTCGGCGCGGCGGGAACTTCAAAAACGTGCAGCGAGTGGTTCAGGATGGTTTTTCGCGGATATTGCAGCAGCCAGTGGTAGGCGTTTGGGTCCTTTAAGAGTTGTCCGGAAAGATGCGTCGCGCTGACAATCACGGTTCCCGTGGCGCGTTCGTTCTCCGCCAGCGGCACATAGTGGATGCCGTAAAGCGTCGGATCTACGGGGCCGAAATACGCAAGGTGCAGCGTTTCGTCGGGATGCTCCGCCTGGTATTCGCGCAGCGCGAGCAGGCCCTGGCCCCAGTCAAGTGAGCTGTCAGTGAGCAGCCGCCAGCTTTCCGCTGGCCGCACAAAAATATTGAACTGCGAAAGATAGTCCGGCGCATAGCGCAATCCATCCGCCGCATTCAGCGCGAGTGCCGCGCACAGCGCGATTTTCGCCGCGTGGCTGCGCGCCGCTGTCCACACTCCCCCCAGACCGAACAGGAGGAAAACGTAAACAGGCAGTACGTAGCGATCCCCAATATTGATGTTGGATCCGATGGCGAAAAACACCAACACCGCCGGAAAAAGCAAAACCAGCAAGAACTCGCGTGGCCAGCGGATTTTTCCACGCAGCGTGAGGGAAAGCGCGGCCAGCGCCAGCAACAGCACAATCGTCGGCCATTTCAAAAGGACGGCCACGGGAAAATAGAGCTTCCAGCCGCGGAAGTGCGAAACCTCGCCGAGAAAATAGTTATTATGCCCGCGCACCCAGTTGTGGTGCACCTGATTGCCGAGTCCGGTGAAAAATTCGCACGCCGGTAGAAAAAATGTGACGTTGGCTTGCACCGGCACTTTTTCCGTGAGGCTCGGCGTCCGCCCGGGAAACATAGCCGTCACAACGCCGTCGCGAAACGTGACCCGCGACACGTGGAAAAAGTACGCCGCCCACACCGTGAGCAGCACAACCCCCGAAACAGCGAAGGCTTTTGCCCAGTTCCACTCCCACGGGCGCCATGCAAATTTTTCCGGCGCGTGCAGCAGAACCAGCACCACCGCCATCGCCACCAGCGGCGCGCTGTAAAACTTCGTCACCAGCGACGCGCCCAGCACCACGCCCAGCAGCGCCGTCTGCGCACGCGAAGGGTTGCGCCGCCAGCGCAGCAGTTGCACCGCCGACGCAAGAATCAGCAGCGTGCCCACTCCATCGTTCCCGGCAAGGGAAAAATGCGCGATGAGCGAGGGCGAAAACGCAAACAGTCCCAGGGCGAAATTCGCGGCGCTTTCGGAGAAAAGGCGACGTGCTGTGCTCCACAGCATCACCGCGAGAAATAATCCGAGCAGCACATTCATCGGCCGCGTGCGCCACGCCCACACCTCCGGGCCGGGCCGCGCCGGCTGCACCCCGCCGCGATATTCCGAGTATGCCCAATCCGAGAACAGCAGCGGCGCCGCTAACCACAGCCGCCCCAGCGGCGGATGCGCGTCCCAGGCTTTGAATTCGCCGTAGCGCCACGCTTCCAGCCCCGCGGAGATGTGTTCCGGCTCGTCGTTGGTCAGCGACTGCGTGCCGATGAACCAAACGCATTGCGCCGCAAAGAGAACACACAGCAGCGCAGGTATGAGGAATCGCGCACGCGATGGCGGAGCGGCGTTTTCCGGAGCTTCGTTCGGAGTCACTGTCATTCGCAGCCGGCAGCAATTAAACGCGCACGCATCTTAACCTATCTGCGCGCGTGCTTCATCCGCGCGGCGCGCGGCTTGACGCGCCCTGCCGCCCCAAGTAGATTGCCTCGCGATGCTGCCGTCCACGCGCGCGCGCGATGTCCTGTTGCTGCTGGCCTTGACCGCGGCCGCCGCGCTGCTCCACGGCTATCACTTCGGCGTCGAGGACCAGGCCATCTACCTGCCGGCCATTCAGCGGCAGCTCGACCCGGCCTTCGCTCCGCACTACGCCGAATTTTTCTTGCAGCAGCCGCAGTTCACGCTCTTTCCCGCGCTGATGGCCATGACATCTCGCGTGCTGCACGCCCCGCTCGACGCGGCCCTGTTTGCCTGGTGGCTGCTGACAATTTTTCTCCTGCTTCTCGCCGCGCTGCAAATTTCTCGCCGCTGCTTCCCGGACCCTGCGGCGCACTGGGCCGGAGTCGCTACCATCGTCGCGCTTTTGAGCTTGCCCGTCACCAACACCGGCATACAAATCCTCGAGCAGTACTTGCATCCGCGCGGCATGGCCACTGCCGCGCTGCTTTTTGCGCTGACCGCGGCGCTCGACCGCCGCCCGCGCGCGCTCGCCTGGCTGGCGCTCGCCGCCGCGATTCATCCGACCATGGCTTTCTTCGGCGCCTTTCACATTTTCTTTCTCGCGTGGAATGCGCCGCACCTTCACACGCCTGCGATCCTCGTGCCCATCCTCGCACTCCAACCTCTGAATCCCGCGTGGCAAGAGGCGCTCCACGCCCGGCGTTTCATCTGGCCGTTGCAGTGGCACTGGTACGAATGGCTCGGCGTGGTGGGACCGCTGGCGCTGCTTGGATGGTTTGCGCGGATCGGCAAGCGCAACGCCGATGCGCAACTCGCGCACATCAGCTCGCGATTACTTTTCTCTGGCAGCCTGGGAGTGGCCGCGGCGCTGGTTATCACCAGCGCGCTCGGGCTCGAGCGCTTGGCCGTCATCGAGCCGATGCGCGTGCTGCACCTTCTCTACTTTCTTTTCTTTCTGCTCGCAGGCGGTCTTGTGGGTCAACACATATTGCGCCATCGCCCGCTGCGCTGGGCGCTGCTGTTCGTGCCGCTCTGCGCCGTGATGCTCTACGCCAACAATCGCCAGTTTCCCGCCAGCCCGCAAATCGAGTGGCCCGGCCGCGCGGTGCGCAATGACTGGGTCGAAGCCTTCGCCTGGGTCCGGCAAAATACCCCGCGCGACGCGTTGTTCGCTCTCGATCCCGTTTGCATGGACCGCCCCGGCAATGATCAGCACGCCTTTACCGCGCTCGCCGAGCGCAGCATGCTGGCAGACTTCACCAAAGGCCGCGGTGTGGCCGCGCAATTTCCGGAGCTGGCCCGCGAATGGAGCGCGCAAGTGCACGCCCGCGACAACTGGCGCGCATTCCAGCCGGAGGATTTCCGCCGTTTGCGCCTCAAGTACGGCGTAACGTGGGTGCTGCTCGACCAGCACGTGGCGGGAATCTCCTGTCCGTACTCCAATTCGAGAATCTGGGTTTGCCGTGTGGAATGAGTGCTGATAGGTATGGTGGTCTGAAGTTTTGAAAGTCTGAAACTCGAGAACTCTGCGGTGGAACTTCCCTGTTCCCTAGTCCCTGATCCCTGGTCTCTTACTTTTCATTGGGGAGAAATCGCGAAGACTTCCAGCCCGTCTTTGAGTATCACTTCCCCCGGCAGCGCGACGCGCTCGCCTTCTTTGAGCCCTTCCAACACTTCAAATTTCGTTGCGCTGGCAATGCCCACGCGAATTTCCCGTTGCCGGAGGCGCGTGCCGTCGAGCACGAACACCACGCGGCGGTTGCCTTCCACGCGCACCGCTCCGCGCGGCACCACCACCGCGTTCTGCCTTTCGCGGATGCGGATCAGCACGCGCACGTTAATGTTAGGCATCAGCTCCGGCTTGGCGTTGGCCACCGAGCAGAGCACTTCGCCTACGCTGCGCGTGCCGCGCGACACCACGGCGCGGGGCACGCTCTCCGTGCGCCCGTTCCAGATGTGACCCGGCGCGGCGTCCCACGTGATTTCGACCGCCTGGCCGGGCTCCAACGCGCCCAGTTCCGGCTCGTCCACAAACGCGCGCACGCGGACGCGCGAAAGATCGGCCACTTCGGCAAGCACGTCGCCGGTGTGCACAAAATCCCGCGCGCGCACCGGCAGTAGAAACAGCGTGCCGTTTGCATAGGCTGTCGGACGCGCCTGCGAGAGTTTTTCCTCGAGCGAGCGCACATCGTTACGCGCGCGCTCCACGAGCAGGCCGCTGCGTTCCTGGTCAAGTTGCAGGCGCCGTGCGAGTTCATCTCTTTTCTGCTGCAGCAGGCGCGCTTGCGCTTCCGCGCGCTCCAGTTCCAGCTTGTTGCGGTCGAGTTCATCCTGCGTGGCGGCCTGCTTGGCCAGCAGCCGCGCGAGCGCCTGTTGCTCGCCGCGCAGCCGCACGAGTTCCGCGACGTTGGCGCGCACGTCCTTCTCCAGTTGGGCCACTTCCGCTACTGCTCCGCCGGCGCGCGCCGCGCGCAGCGCATCTTCCGCGGCCACGAATTCTTCCTTGGCGCGAGCCAGCGCCGCGGCGGTTTCCGCGGTTTCCATTTCGAGCAGCAGTTCTCCGCGCTTCACCGCGCGGCCTTCCACGGCCAGCACGCGGCTCACAAAGCCGTCGAACGGCGCGCGGAAAATCTGCGGCTCGAGCGGTTCCACCTTGCCATTGCTGGAAATCATTGCGCTCAAGTTTTCGCGGCCCACGGCGAGCACGGTCACTTCCGGCTTCGTGCCGCGCCCGAAGTAGCGCGGGAGGACCACCGCCAGAACGGCGACGCCAAGTATTCCCAGTATGAGCTTCCGGTTCATCGAGTTTTCTGTGCCCAAGCGGCGCTTGGTGCGCGGCTTCCGCGAATCCGCCGCATTCTAGCAGACCCGTCCGGCGCGTGCACGCGGCCGCGCTTTCCACGCGCCGTTGAGGTGGATGCTATACTTTCCGGCCGGGATGCACGAACGAATTTCACCCGGATGTGCCCCATCATGCCAACTGTATTTGTGATCGGAGAGGATTGGACGCTGCGCAGCATGGTGCGCGCCGAGTTGCGCGAGCACGGCATCGCGGCGCTGGGTATGGTTTCGCAGGACGAAGCCGCACAAGCCGTAGCCACGGGCACAATCCCATCGGCGGTAGTGCTTGACGCGACGCCTCTCGGCGGCGCCGCAGCCGCGCTGGAATTTCTGCCGCGGAGTGTGCCGGTGCTGGTGGTGACGTCGCCGGGCGCGCCCACACCGCCGTGGGCCGCCGCCGTTCTCTCCAAGCCGGTGCAGGTCGGAGAAATCGTTTCGCGCGTGGAAAAACTTCTCAAGGGCGTGGCCGCTTAGCATGAGCCTCCCGCCGGAAATCCCGCCCTCCGCGCCGGAAAGCCCCCTCTCCGCGGCGGCACGCCTGCCACTGGGTGCGCTGATCGCGCCGGGCCGCGGATGGTTTCGCGCGCTGCGCCACAAAGAATTCCGCATCTTTTGGACCGGCAACTTTGTTTCCAACATCGGCTCCTGGATGCAGAACGTGGCCCAGGGCTGGCTGGTGCTGGCGCTCACCAACTCCCCGTTTTGGCTGGGCGTCGTGGGCTTCGCGCAGCAGGCGCCCGCGCTGTTTTTTTCTCTGCCGGGAGGCATCATCGCGGACCGCGCCGGCCGCCGCAAGCTGCTCATGGCCACGCAAACTGCCATGATGCTGCTGGCACTGCTGCTCGCGGTGCTCGTTTCGCTGCAATGGATCACGGTGGAAAGAATCGTGGTGATCGCTTTTTTCGCCGGCACCACCATGGCCCTCAATGCGCCCAGCTATCAGGCCGCCATCCGCGATCTCGTCGAGCAGGAAGATACGCTGAACGCCATTGCGCTGAACTCCATCCAATTTAATCTGTCGCGCGTGCTCGGCCCTTCGCTCGCCGGCCTGACCATTGCCGGGCTGAGCATCGAGACCTGCTTCTACTTGAACGCGCTTAGCTACGTGCCGCTGCTTTACGTCCTCGGCCGCACGCGCTTCCCGGAGCGCGAGGAGCGCGAAGCGAATTCCTGGCGCGCGGATTTGGCGGAAGGCTTCCGTTACGTTCGCTCGAACCGCACCATCTTGCTGCTGATTGTCATCGTGGCCATGGTCAGCATGTTTGGCCTGCCCTACATCGTGATGATGCCGGAGTTCGCCAAAAACGTGCTGCAAATCGGTCCGAAAGGGCTGGGCTACTTGATGGGCGCAGCGGGCTTCGGCGCCCTGCTGGGCGGCGTGCATCTCGCATCGATGAAGCCGCACCGTCGCCGCGGCCCGCTGGTGCTCTTCTCCGCGACATTATTTTTCACGGCCATCCTGCTGTTCTGCCTATCGCGGCAGCCGCTGCTTTCGATGTTTTTACTCGCCGTGGCCGGCGGCGCGGTGGTCGGCTCGGTGGCCACGGTCAACAGCTTGATTCAGACGCTTGTGCCGGACGAAATCCGCGGCCGCGTGCTGAGCATGCACACCATGGCCTTTCTCGGCTTCACGCCGGTGGGCAGCCTGCTCATCGGCTCGCTGGCGGAGTTCTGGGGCGCGCCCACGGCGCTCGCTGCTTCGAGCGGCCTCGCACTGGTGCTAATGGCCGGCATCGCGCTGACCGCCGGGAATGTGCGCAAGCTCCAGTAGCCTTCCACGGCGTACGCCTCTGGCAACGCTGGAAACCGCGCGTCGCAGTTGGTAGAATGACGGTGGAGATTTCTTAGACAGGAAAACCCATGAGCGAAGCGCACACCACGGAAACCAAACACGAAGCGGCCAAGCCCGGCGCGCCCCCGGCGAAAAAGATCCACCGCGTCTGCATCGGCTGCAACTACATGTTCGAAGTGACCCTGGAAAACTTCACCGCCAAGCACTGCCCCAAGTGCCACAAAGGCTGAGCCGCCCGCGCATTCGCGCGAAGACTCTACTTGTCCGGTATCTCAACTACAGAATAGGTCCCAGGCCTCGCGGATTTCACTGTGGCAACAATCTCCGCCATCCGCAGCCTGACCAGCAACCATCGGTTTTTGGTGAGGATTACCACCGCCAGCTTTCGGCCCTTCAAGTTCTGCTGTTGAGGAAGGCCGGTGTCGGTCGTGAGCAGCACTTCGAACCCGGCTTCTTCGGCAGCGCGCAACAGTTCTCCATTCGAGAGCGCGCTCCATCCTTGCTGGTTCGCCGTTTGAACAAAATGATCCTGCAGCGCATTGCGGATGGCAACCGGAGTCCCTTGGTCGAAAAGAATTCGCATTATCGAGAGAAAGAGGGGGTTTCGAGGCTTTGCGCGGTAAATTCGAGTACCGCTTTGACCAGTTCACGCGTCAGGCCGTCATACAAGGCCGCGACCTCGTCGATCGTGAGGCCATCTTCCAGGTTTTCGAAAACTGCGGCCACCGGAATTCGCGTGCCGCGAAACACCCAGGCCCCGCTGACTTTTCCGGGCACGCTTTCGACTGCCGGACATTTGGCCCAATCCAATGCCATGCGTGGAATTCCTCGCCCTTCAATGATAGCTGAGAGATCGTGGTGAGTATATGCCTCGCCAGGAAAAGGTTCTAGTCGCGACCTTTGCGCTGTGCCGTTCCATTGCTCGATCGCCGGCGGAGCCATCGCGGCATTCCGAATTCACCCGCTGTATCTGCACATTGCCTGAAATCTTTTCGTGTTACCCTGCGTATTCGACTTGGGGGTTGTCCTGGCCCGCAGTTTCGAACCATTCCGAATGAAGGTGTGCCTCGATGATTGAATCGCAAGGTCTGACCAAAATCTTCAAGGACAAAAAGCGCGGCGAAATTCGCGCGGTGGACGGCGTCAGCTTCAAAGCCCAGCCCGGGCAGATTTACGGCCTGCTGGGCGCCAATGGCGCGGGCAAGACCACCACGCTGCGCATGCTGGCCACCATTCTGAAGCCGTCCTCGGGCACGGCCAAGGTCGCCGGCTTCGACGTGGTGGACGATCCCGAAAAAGTCCGCTCCAACGTGGGATTCCTCTCCACCGCCACGGCGCTTTACGGCCGCCTCACCGCCAAGGAATTCGTCGAGTACTTCGGCCGCCTGCACGGCATGGACGAAGCCGCTCTCGCCAAACGCATCGGCGTCATCTTCGACCGTCTGGGCATGAACGAATTTCGCGACCGCCGCTGCGACAAGCTCTCCACCGGCATGAAGCAGAAAGTTTCCATCGCGCGCACCCTGGTGCACGATCCGCTGGTGATGATTTTTGACGAGCCCACCATCGGCCTCGACGTGATGACCGCGCGGGTCATCGTGCAGTTCATCCGCGAATGCCGCGCCAACGGCAAGACAGTCATCTTCTCCACGCACGTGATGAGCGAAGTCGAAAAGCTCTGCGACACCATCGGCATCATCCACAACGGCAAGCTGCTCGCCGAAGGCACTCTGCCGCAGCTCCGCGAGCGTCACGGCGAGCAGGACATGGAAGAGATTTTCGTCAAAGTGGTGGGGGAATAGCCGTGGCCGCGCGCAACATCGGCATCGTCTATCGCAAAGAACTGATGGATATGCTGCGCGATCGCCGCACCATCATTAGCTCCGTTCTCGTGCCTGTGCTTACGTTTCCGCTGCTGATGCTCGGCTTCGGTGCGCTGGCCACGATCATGGTTCGCAAGGCCACCAAAGAAAGCCCCACGGTCATGATTCGCGGCGAATCCAACGCCCCCGCGTTTGCCAAATTGTTGCGGGAGGATAAGCAATTCGAGATCGTGCCGCCCGCGGACGATTACGTCCAGCGCATTAACGACAAGAAGCTGCGCGCTGCCGTGGAATTCCCCGCCGGCTTCGAAGAGAACATCCGCGCGAAACCCGATGAACCGCAGACCCTGACCATTTATCACTACGAAGGCGAGCTCCGCTCGCAAAGCGTACTGCGCAACCTGGAAGAAGCCGTGGCGAAGTACAACGATAGCATCGTAGCCTCCCGCGTGGCCACAGCGCGGATGCCCACGGCCGTGCTCACCGCCTTTGAAACCAAAAAAGAAAATGTTGCTTCCGCGGAAAAGGTGACCGGCAACATCCTGGGCATGATCCTCCCGTATTTCGTCATCATCCTTTGCCTCACGGGAGCAATGTATCCCGCGATGGACTCCACCGCCGGCGAAAAAGAGCGCGGCACCATCGAAACTATATTGGTGAGTCCCGTCAGCCGCACCGACCTCGTCGTTGGAAAATTTTTTCTCGTGCTGACTTTCTCCATCGTCACAACCGCGCTCTCCGTGCTTTCTTTTTCCGGCTCCATCCTCGTCGGCGCGGAAATGCTCTCCCGTGTAACCAAGTCCTTCGTGCTGGCGCTGAGCGCCAAGTCGGCGGCCGTGGTGTTCCTGATGGTCGTGCCGCTGGCCGCGGTTTTCTCCGCGCTCCTGTTGGCGATTTCTCTCATCGCCCGCAGTTACCGCGAAGCGCAGACCTATGTGGGCCCGCTCATTTTCATCGTGATCCTTCCTGGCATGGCCTCCATGCTGCCGGGCGTTGAGCTGAACAACCGCCTGGCCCTGGTGCCCATCCTCAACGTAAGCCTGGTGGCCAAGGACATTTTCGCCGGGCAGTATCACTGGAACCAGATTGGATTGATCTTCGCCAGCACCTGCGTCTATGCCGCGCTGGCGCTGTACGTCGCGGTGCGGCAGTTCAACCGCGAAGAGGTTCTCTTCCGCTCCTAGGGAGGCGCTCGCTCGATGAACTTGAAAAACATCCGCGTCGTGTACAACAAAGAGCGCACGGACATGCTGCGCGACCGCCGCACCGTCTTCAACATGCTCTTGTTTCCGCTGATCATGTTTCCCATCATCAGCATCGGCTTCAGCCGCATGGAAAACATGTTCCGCGAAAAAGCTAAAAAGGAAGCGGCGCAAATCATGGTGCTGGGAGCGGAGCACGCCCCCACGCTGGACGCCAGGCTGCGCGCCTCCGGAAAATTCGAAATCCTGCCCTTCGCAGCCGGCTTCAAGCAGCAGATCAGCGACAAGAAGTTGCGCGCCGCGGTGGAGTTTTCTCCGGGCTTCGAGCAGGCCCTGCACGCGGCCGGCGGTGCTGCGCCCGTTCTGACCCTCTATTTCTACCGCACCGAATTGCGCTCCGAGCTGGCTGTCCGCGGCCTGGAAGAATTGATCGGAAAGTACCGCACGGAAATTGTGCAGAGCCGCGTGGTCAGCCAGGGAATGTCCGCGGCCTCGCTGACGCCCGTCATCACCAAAGAGCAAAACGTCGCCAGTGCGGAAAAAGTCTCCGGCGTGCGCATGGGCGCCATCATTCCGTACTTCATCATCATTTTCTGCCTGATGGGCGCGCTGCATCCCGCCATGGACCTCACCGCGGGAGAAAAAGAACGCGGTACGCTGGAAACGATTCTGGCCAGTGCCGTCAGCCGCGGCGAGTTGGTCATGGGCAAATTCCTGCTCGTGTTGACCACGTCGCTGATTACCGCCGTGATCTCGCTGATTTCCTATTCCGCCACTCTGAAATTCGCGCCCAGCGCCGCAGCTCGCGGCGTGGGCAGTGCCACCAAGGACATGACCATCCACTTCAGCCTGCAGGCGGTGCTCATGGTGTTCGTGATGGTGTTGCCGCTGGCGGTGCTCTTCGCCGCGACGCTGGTGGCCATTTCCCTGATGGCCCGCAGCTACAAGGAAGCGCAAAGCTACACCGGCCCCATCATGCTGGCGGCGATTGTCCCGGCCATCGCCTCCATTCTGCCGGGCATCGAGCTGAATCCGGCTCTGGCTCTGATTCCCGTGCTCAACGTGAGCCTCGTCTCCAAAGAACTCCTCAGCGGAAGCCTGCCCTGGGCTTCCATCGCTGTGGTATTTATTTCCACGTGCTTCTACGCCGCCATTGCCCTGGGCATCGCCGTGCTCCAATTTCAGCGCGAAGAGGTCCTCTTCCGCGCATAAAAAAGGAAGCAGAGGAAGCAAAGGAGGTAAAGGAAGTAAAGGAAAACACGGCAGCGCACGCGTCTCTGCGCAGGGTTGTCTTTTCCTCTACCTCCTCTAATTCCTCTACCTCCTTTACCTCGTCTACTTCCACTACTTCCCTCTTTCCCTGCCTCTCCCGTCCAACATGTTAGAATTCTGCCTCTATGCCTGATGCCCCGCTCATTTCCGTCCGCGATCTTTCCAAGCATTTCCGCACCTACAAGCGCCGCGAAGGCGTGTGGGGCGCGATTCGCAATCTCGTAAAGCGCGACTATCAATCCGTGCACGCCGTGGACCGCATCACTTTCGACATCCAGCCCGGTGAAATGGTCGGCTACATCGGCCCCAACGGCGCCGGAAAATCCACCACCATCAAAATGCTCACGGGCATCCTGGTGCCCACCGCCGGCGAACTTGTCTCCAATGGTTTCGTCCCCTGGAAGCAGCGCCGCCAATACGTGAAAACCGTCGGTGTCGTTTTCGGCCAGCGCACGCAGCTCTGGTGGGACATCGCCGTCGTGGAATCCTTCAAGCTTCTCCGCAAAATCTACGACGTCTCCCAGCGCGATTACGACGAGCGCATGGAACTCTTCAATCAAGTCCTCAAGCTCAAGGATTATCTGGACACGCCGGTGCGCAAGCTCTCGCTCGGCGAGCGCATGCGCTGCGACCTCGCCGCTGCGCTGCTGCACAACCCGCCCATTCTTTTTCTCGACGAGCCCACCATTGGCCTCGACGTCGTCGCCAAGGACCACATCCGCCAGTTCCTGAAAGAAATCAACCAGCGCTATCGCACCACCGTTCTGCTCACCACCCACGACCTCGACGACATCGAGGAACTCTGCAAGCGCATCATGATTATTGACCACGGCCGCCTGCTCTACGACGGCCCGCTCGCGCTCCTCAAGCAAAAACTTCTGCGCACCAAGCAGGTGAAGTTCGTCGTGAAGGACAGCGAGCAGGCCGCGCGCCTCCCCGCGCTCGAAAATGACGGCCTGAGAATCGAGCCAGTGGACCACCTCACCTATCGCATCGTTTTCGACCGCACAAAAATCTCCGTCGCCGATTTGCTGCGCCAAATTCTCGCCGAAGTCGAAGTCCGCGACCTGCTCATCGAAGACGAGCCCATCGAAGAAATCGTAAAGCGCATTTACGCCGGCGAAGCTTTGAAGGAAGTGAGCGCATGAGCACGCTGGCTCAAACTCTTGCGCCATATCTTGAATTCACCCGCGTCGGCTTCGTGAACATCCTCGCTTTCCGCCTGCGCTACTGGACCGGCATCATCACCTACCTCATCAACGTGACCGTGTACTACTTCATCTGGAAAGCGGTGTACGGCCCGGCCGCGCAAGCGCTCGGCGCCGGCGGCACGATTGCCGGCTACGACCTGGGACAGATGCTCACCTACGTCGCCGTCGGCTGGATTATCCGTTCGTTTTACTGGAACACGATTGACCAGGAAATGTCCTACGAAGTGCTCGATGGCAAGATTGCCATGGAGCTCATCAAGCCCGTCTCTGTGCAGTGGATGTGGTTTTCGCGCGCCCTGGGTGAATCGGTGTTTCGCCTGGGCATGCTCACGCTGCCGACGGCGGTGGTCATCGTGCTGCTCTTCCCAGTGCGCCTTCCGGCGTCCGCGGCGCATTTTGCGCTCTTCGCCGCGGCGGTGCTGGGCAGCTTTTTTCTGATGGGCGCGATCAACTTCATGATCGGCACCTGCGCCATCCAATTGAAATCTATCCTCGCGCTGATTCGCGCGAAATACTGGCTGATCGAGTTGCTCTCTGGATTGCTCATTCCGGTTGCGTTTTTTCCGGCGACGGTGCGCGACGTGATGGCCTGGCTGCCGTTCCAGCACATCGCTTCCACGCCGCTGCAAATTTATCTGGGCAAACTGACGCCGGGCGAAGCGGCGCTGGCGCTCGTCACGCAGTGGGCCTGGGTGGCAGCGCTGCTCTTCCTCGCGGACCGCTGGTGGCGCGTCTCCGTGAAAAAAATCACGATTCATGGCGGGTAGGTCGCCCCAATGAAAAAGCACATCGAACTCCTGGCGGCGTACGCGGTGCAATTCATCAAGGTGCGCTTCGCCTACCGCGCGGACTTCCTCATCAGCACCGCCGCCAGCATGCTGGCCACGGTGTTTGCCTTCGGCTTTCTAATGATTCTCTTCCAGCGCGTGCCGCGCCTCGCCGGATGGTCCTTCGAAGAAGTATTATTTCTCTACGGCTTTTCGCTGATTCCCTTCGGCCTGTTCAACGTCGTCAGCCTGAACCTCTACAATTTCGGCAACGACTTCATCATCGAGGGAAAGTTCGACCGTGTGCTGCTGCGGCCCGTGGCCTCGCTGCATCAAGTGATTTTCGAAGTCTTCCGCATCGAGTCGCTGCACGAAGTGGTCGTCGGTCTCCTCGCGGTTTGGCTCGCCGCCACGCGCTTGCACTTGGCGTGGGGCCCCTTGGAATTTGTCCTGCTGGCGTTTTTCGCGTTGTGCGGCGGCATTCTCTACGTCTCCATTTTCCTGATGCTCACCTGCGTCAACTTTTGGGTGGAGGACCGCGTGGGCATGCACCCGCCGGTGTGGAACATGATCGCCTTCGGCCGCTATCCGCTTTCCATTTACAGCGGCTTCGTGCAATTCATGCTGAGCTGGATTATTCCCTTCGGTTTCGCCTCGTTTTATCCCAGTGTGCGTCTGCTGGGCCGCCCGGAGTTCCGCCTCTATGCGTGGCTCGTGCCGGTCGTCACTGCGGCATTCTTCGCCATGGCGCTGACGCTATGGAACCGCGGCGTGCGCAACTACGCTTCCACCGGCAGTTGATGTACACTTCGGACAGGCCTCCCCGGAAACAAATCCAATTCCGTCTTCGTAACAATTAAGGAGCACCATGAGACGCGCGCGCATTACTTTCGTCGCTCTACTTCTGCTGCTTCCATTCGTGGCTGGCGGCGTTGGCGCCATGATGGGCAGCGGAATTCTCCATCCCATGCGCAAGCCGCTGGCCGCGGAGCACATCCAGCAATCCGACGCGGCCTTCGCCCGCGTCAGCGCCAAGCGCGAAGATTTCGAAGTGCAAGCTGCGGATGGCGCCGTGCTGCGCGGCTGGAAGGCGCGTCCGCCCGTTCCCAACGGCGACTGGGTACAGCTCTTTCACGGCGTTTCCGACAATCGTACGGGGATGAACGGCTACGCGGAATTCCTGCTGCGCAACGGCTACAGCGTGCTGCTGATGGACGCCCGCGCGCACGGCGCGAGTGACGGCGCCCTAGCCACCTACGGCTGGCTGGAACGCAACGACACCCACGCCATCGCCGAAGCGCTGTTTGCCACCGAGCGCGTGCACTGCTTTTTTCTGCTGGGAGAATCCATGGGCGCTTCGATCGCCTTGCAGTCCGCGGCCGTGGAGCCGCGCGTTCTCGGCGTGGTGGCGGAAAGCGCCTTTGCCAACCTGCGCGAAGTCTCCTTCGATTACGCCGGCCTGCACCTGAGTTCATTCCTGGGGCGCACGCTCTTTCGCCCCGCCTCGGCCATGGCCATTGGCGCTGCGGAAAAGGAAGGCAAGTTCAAAGCGGAGGACGTCTCGCCGGAAAAAGCCGTAGCCGCGCGCCCCTTTGCGGTGCTGCTGATTTGCGGCTCGCGCGACCGCAATGTTCCCGTGCGTCACACCAAGCGCATTTTCAAATCGGCCACGGGTCCAAAAGAAATGTGGCTGGTGCAGGGCGCGGGACACACCGGCGCGCTGGGGACCGCGCCAAAAGAATTTGAAAGTCGCATGTTAGGTTTTTTTGGAAAGCTCCACGAAGCAAAACAGTAGGCACTTGTAGCTCACGTCCCGTTCCGGTGCGCAGCACCGGAACTGACGTGAGGCTCTTACAGCGCTTTCACCACCATCAGGATGCGGTCGTCCTCGTGCGGGCCGCCGCGCGAGAAGCGGTCCACTTCCGTAATGATGGTTTCGACGATGTGCTCGGCGGGTGTCGTGCGCTCGCGGCTGATGGTTTCCACCATGCGCTCGATGCCGTATTCGTTCGACTGCACGTCCATGGCTTCGGTGATGCCGTCGGTGCAGCCCGCGAAGACGTCTCCGGGCTCCAGTTTCAGGTAGCCGCGCTCGTAGATGACCCCCGGGAAAATTCCCACCACCATGCCGCCTTCGCGCAGAAACACGTGGTCGCCGTTGGCGCGCACCACCGCCGGCGGCACGTGTCCCGCGTTGATGTAGTGGAACGTGCGGTTGCGCTGGTCCAGCAGCCCCACGAACATGCTCATGAATTTCTGCGCGCGCGTGTCCGCCAGGATCATGTCGTTCACCGACGCCACGATGCGCTCCAGCGAGTGCAGGTGCACCACCAGCGCGCGCAGCGTGGCCTGCAAATTCGCCATCACCAGCGCGGAGGCCACGCCCTTCCCTTCCACGTCGGCGATCACCAGCAGCAGCGCCTGCGGGCCCAGCGGGATGAAGTCGTAGTAATCGCCGCCAACCATCTGCGACGGTTTGTGCGACACCACGATGTCGAAGCCCTCGATGGTGGGCGGATGCTCCGGCAGCAATCCGCGCTGGATGCTGCGCGCCAGCGCCAGATCGCGCTCCATCTTTTCTTTGTGCAGCAACTCGCGATGCAGTTGCGCGTTTTCGATGGCGATGGCGCAGTGCACGGAAAGCGCGCGCAGGAAATTCGTATCCTCGGTGTTGAACGGCCCGGTGGATTTGTTCAGCAGTTGCAGCACGCCCACCACGTCGTTGCCTTTGTTCAGAATGGGCAGGCACAGCAGCGTGCGCGTGCGGTAACCCAGCCTGCGGTCCACGTCCGGCTCGAAGCGGGAATCCTGGTAAGCATCCAGCAGGTTGATGGTTTCGCCCGTCCGCGCCACGTGTCCGGCGATTCCCGTGGTCATGGGGATGCGGATTTCCTGCTGCGCCAGTCCCAGTCCCACCAGCGACCAGATTTCCTGATGTTCCTTGTCCACCAGGAACACCGTGCCGCGGTCCGCGCCGGTCTGCCGCGTGGCCAGTTGCAGCACGATGTTGATCAACTCGCCGAGGTCGAGTGTGGAATTGAGCTGCTTGGTGGCTTCGACGATGCTGGAAAGCGTCTCGATGGTGCGGCGCCGCTCGATGCCGGTCAGCAGCGAAGCCGCGAAGCGCGCGTAGAGCGCCAGCACGCTGCGCTCTTCCTGATCGTGCGGCTTCGTCGGAGCCGTTTCCAGTAACAGCCCCGCATGGCCGTCGCCCGCGCCTGCAAAAAACCAGTCCGATGCGCCGCTGGAGGAAACCAGGCCGCTGAACGCCTTAGCGGCAACGGCGTCGTCCGCCGCAGGCATGGTACCGGCCAGTTGCCACGCCGCCGGCTTCGCGTCCAGCATGCGCCACAACCGCGCGCCGGATACATGAAAGCGCGCCGTCACCGTTGCCACTGTCTGTTGCGCCAGAGTGTCCGGGGCGGCTTCCACGCTCAGCGAGGCTAGCGCGTCGGTCAGCAGCGCAAGGCCTCCGGCAGACCGGCTGGCCGTTGAAGGCGGGCTGGGGTTGTTCTTCATGCGGCTGGTCCCCGGTAGTGTACTACGACCAGGGTCATATCGTCCGACTGCGCAGCGCCGCCCGTAAACGCGCGGACTCCGGCCTGCACGAAATCAGAAAGTTCCTGCGCGGTGCTGCCGTTAAAGGTGCGTAAAATCTCGCGCAGACCGTTCTCGCTGAACATTTCATTGCGCAGGTTATGCGCCTCGGAAAAGCCGTCCGTGTAAATAATCAGGAAATCCCCGGGCTGGAGCTGGGCCTTGCCCGCGTGGTATTCCGCAAAATCGAACATGCCCATCGGGAAGTTGTCCGAGGCCAGCGTGTAAATCTGCCCCAGCGTGGTGCGCACGAATGGCGAGCAGTGCCCGGCGTTGATGTACTCCAGGTGCCCGCTGGGGTCCAGCACGGAATAAAACAGCGTGGCGTAACGGTCGTCGCCGGTGCGCTCGCACAAATACTTGTTCACGCGCGCCCCGATGGTGTTGAGCGGGATGTCCATGCCCGCCGTGGCCGAGAACACGCCTTGCAGCATGGACGCCAGCAGCGCCGCGGGAATTCCTTTGCCGGACACGTCTGCCACCACCACGCCGCAGCGCCCACCGGGCAGTCCGATCGCATCGAAATAATCTCCGCCGATGGACTGGCAGGCAATGTTCAGCCCGGTAATGGAAAACTCTTTTGCATCCGGAAAAGATTTGGGCAGCAACTGCTGCTGAATCCCCATGGCGATCTGCATTTCGTGTTCCAGCCGCTCTTTTTCGCGCGACGCGGAAAAGAGCCGCGCATTTTCCACTACCGTCGCCGCTTCCAGTGCCAGCGCGCGTAGCGTCTGCCGGTCGAGATCCGAAAACGCGCTGCCCACCGCGCGGCTGTCCAGGTAGAGCACGCCCAGCAACTCCGCCGGCTTGCCGTACACGGTGGTGTCCGAGGAGCCGATCGCCGGCAATTTTTCCAGCGGAATCGCGATCACCGTACGCAGTTCCAGCCGCGCCATGCTGTCCTGCCCGCGGCGGTCCAGCGCGCCCAGCGCGTCGCCGGGATCGCTCACTACCAGCTCGCGCCGCGACTTCACCACCTGCTTCAGGATGCTCGTCGAAATCTGCAGCTCCTTCGGATCAAGCGTGCCGTGGCGATGGTCGCGCGCCACGCTCGGCGCCAGTTCGCCCTCCGCCGCTCCCGGCTCGCGCAGCAGCAGCGCCCCGCGCTCGGTGTGCGTCACCTGGATGGCGGCGTCCACCACGGAAATCAGCAGGTCTTCGAGCGCCAGGCTGGTGTGCATCACGCGCACCACTTCCAGCAGCACGCCCAGGTGATACAACTCGCGCGAGGTCGCCGGCGTGGCCGGCGTGGCGTCCACGCGGTTCACCAGGTCCGCGACGCTGGTCTCTTCGCCGACCTCGTAGACCACGCGGAACGAATCGGGCACCCCGAACTCGATGGTGTCCCGCGCTTTCAATTCATGCCGCGCGTTGATTTTCTGGCCGTTCACAAACGTGCCGTGGCGGCTCTGCAAATCTTCGAGGACATATTTCCCATCAACCAGATCAATCTTGGCTTGCTGGCGGCTGATGCGCGTGTCGCTCAGGGTCAGCTCGTTGCCCTTCTGGCGGCCGATGGTGAAAGGCGTGCTCGCGATGGGCACCTGTCGTTCAGCGCCGTTCGTTTCCAGTACCCGCAATCGTGGAGTTGCAGTCGCCATTTTTCGTTTACAGCGCTTCCCTTGATTCCGAATCCCGATGATTTTCTCGGGATGAGGAATTCATTCCGACCGTAGCACAGGCTATCAGCCTGTGCTCCCTGCTTTACGCTCCCACTCGCGCCAATTCCGCGGCCCGTTCCAAAATTGCCCCGCGTCGGGGCACACCTTAACACGCAATCCGCCGCGATTCTACCGCACGCCTGCACATGGTAGGGAAATTACCCGCCGAAGTAAATACGCGATTCCGCGTGCGCGTTGACTTGCCCGGCTTGGCAGCCTATGATGCAAACTAGGCTGCGCCCGGGGAGGCTTCTCCCCATGATTGCCAAGGCCATCGCGTTTTTCGGCATTCCGCGAAATCCGTGCCCGCGCGGCTTTTTCCCCTGCCACGCAATGAAGAACAGCCCGAGGAAGTGCGCAGCGGCTTCATTTTGCCCGGATGTGTTTGTAGGCCCGTCCTGAGCGGAAGAAGGGAGGGTGTCATGTTTGAAGAGCCCAAAAAAGACGAGCAGGAAACGAAAAAAATGCGGGAGATTATCGGCGCCGCGACACTTGTAATTATCCTGGTCCTGCTGGTTTTCTATTTCACCGCGGAGCGCGGAGCATTGGGCCCGATGGGCTCGGCTGCGCCTGCCGCACCCTGCGTTCCCGATCCCGTTAACGACCTCACCGTTGTCAACGCCAAGATGGATAAGGACCGCACCGGCACGACCGCGCTTTGGATCGTTCGCCTCCGCAATAAATCCAGCGGCTGCGCCTATACCGCCGTTGGCTATGAGACCACCTACATCCGCGCGGACGATTCCGTTGTCGCCGTCAACCTGGGCACGCTCCCCGGCACCATCGCCCCCGGTGAGGAGCAGGGCTACCCGGAGTTTCGCGACATCCTCTTCCCCACCGGCACGGTGTGGTTCCGATTCAAAATCACCGGCGCAAAAGTCGCCACCCCGTAGCGCCTTCGCAAGAGTGTCCCCGGCAGGCGTCGGTGCGGCACTTTGCCGCACGCCTGCCCACGCTCGGAAAATTACTCCACGAAGTAAATACGCGATTCGCGACTCTTGTCTAGGTTGGAGACCTGTGCCTGAGCGTCGTTGTAATCCCCTCGCCCGGCGGCGCGGGGATGCGTTCCGTGCGGCTTTCCAGCGCGTTACTCAGCCGCCGAATCGTCTCGCGCAGGCGGATCGCCAGCTCGGCAATCACTTCCAGGCGTTCCACCATGTCGGCGGAGATGCGGTCGCGCCGCGAGAGCAGCAGCTCTGCATTTCCCAGAATTCCCGTCAGCGGATTGTTCACTTCGTGGCGCAACACTTCGCCGAAGTCCCGCGGCGAATGATCCGGGTCGAGTTGCACGCGCCCCGGCACGGTCGCGGCGATCGACTGTGTCACCGCGCCTCGCGTTTCGACTCCTCGGGATTCGCTTTGGTTTTGCGCATGCCGCTCAATCAGCCGCGCTGCCAGCGGCACAAAATCCCCATAGCGCGGAACGCATTCCACGCGCCCTTCCGTGACCAGTTCCGACAGTTCGCTCAGCGCGCACCACCGCGCCAGGTTTTCCGGCGCCGCAAGAAAAATGATCGGCGCAAAGTGCGCAAGGTCCCGCAAAACGTCGGTGAACAGTCCCGCCGCAGCCACGCTTTCGTCCAGCAGAATCACCGACGGCACCGCGCGCCCGATGCACGCGCGCGCCTGCCCTACACTGGTGGCGATAGGAAGCTGATAGGGACGCGCTTCATCCATCCGCAGCAGGTCGTTTTCTCCACTCAGCATGCGGATCAATCGCCGCGCCAGCGCGGTGTCCGCGGTCACCAGCAGCACCACGCGCGCTGTACTCGGCTCGGGGCCGGCGCACACCACGGAACGCATTCGATTCACGGCTTTCATGGTTTCCTCGCTTCTTCAACCCGCCGGGCGTGCGGAGAGGGCCGCGCGTCCTTGTGGGGGACCAGATTGGCAAAGGGGTCGAAATCCTGCGCGCCCGCCTCGCCGGAGAATCGCCGCTTCGGCAGCAGCATGGATTCCAGCGAGCGGTACACGATGCTCTTGAGTTCCTCGACCAGAAAAGGTTTGGCCAGGCACGGCAGGCCCGTCTCTCCCAGAAAATCCAGCGTTCGCGGCGAAAGAGTATCCCCGGTGATGAACAGGATGCGCAGGTGCGCCGGGTGGCCGCTGTGAACCAGGGAACGATAGAACGCGCGGCCGTCCACGCGCGGCATGCGCAAGTCGCAGATGATCAGGTCGTAGCCCAGGCGGCTGGCGCGCGATAGCCCTTCCCGGCTGTCGAGCACCACTTCCACCATGTGCCCATCCTCCTCCAGCACGTCGGCAATGAGTTGCGCGACGGTGGGCTCATCTTCCACCACCAGAATCCTGGCGCGCGACGCCCGCACCGCCGCCGAAGATTCTTCCGCAAGGAATTCCTCATCGCTGCCGCCGTTTTGCGGGGAGGTTCCAGACTCATCCTGTGCGGATGGATGCGCCGCCGGGGATTCCAGCGCGGCGAACACCGGCAACTCCACGACGAGCGTCGCCCCACCAAGCGACACGCTTCCCGCGGATGCATTCTCGGAATCAAGCAGGTAAATGTCCCCGCCGTGGTCGTGCACGATTCCGTACGCGATGGAAAGCCCCAGCCCCGTGCCCAGCCCCGTCGGCTTGGTGGTGAAAAACGGATCGAACAGCCGCGACGCAATCTGCGGAGGCACGCCCGGCCCGCTGTCGGAAATTTCCAGCGCCACACGCGGCGGCAACGCATCCGGAAGCGGGAAAGTACGAATGCGAATTTTCCCCAGCTCCTCGGAAACGTCCGCGTCGGCCTCTTCCGCGGCGTGGCTTTCCAGGATGGCTTGTTCCGCATTCACTAGCAGATTGAGCACCACCTGCTGCAGTTGGTGAGGGTCCGCCAGGCACGGCAGCAGCGTGGCATCGAGCGCCAGTTCCATGTGGATGTTTTCGATTTTCAGCTCATAGCTGCGCAGGGCCAGCGTGCGCTCCACCACTTCGTTCAGGCTCACGGCGCGCCGCTCCGCGCGTGCGCCGCGGGCAAAGAGCAGCAGGTTTTTGACGATGCGCCCGGCGCGTTCCGCTTCCATGCAGATTTTTTCCGCCGCGCGCAGAATTTCGCGCAGCGAGCCCGCATCCAGAAAAAACTTGGGTGCGGCGGCGCGGCTGCTGGGGCAGCGCGCCAGCAGAAGCTGCGCGTAACCCAGAATGCTGGTGAGCGGATTATTTAGTTCATGCGCGATGCCCGACACTAGTTGCCCGATCGCCGCCATTTTTCCCGTCTGTAACATGCGCAGATGCGAGGGCGCCTGCCCGGCGCGGTCGTGGTACAGCTCCAGCCAGCCCAGCGCCCGGCCGCAGGAATCGGAAATGGGAGTCGCGTAGCGCTGCAGCGTGTGCCCGGCGGGCTGCATCAGTTCCACTTCTTCCCACGCGCTGGAGTCTCGCAGCGCAGCAAGTTCCCGCCAGCGAACCCCGAAGGTTTCCGGGTCGCGCACAGCGGGCGCGAGCCGCGCCAGCAACTGCTCGGTGTTGCTGCCCATCAGGCTGACCATCGCATCTCCGGGCAGGCCGAAAAGCTGCACTAGGCGCTCGTTCAGCGCGCGCACCCGCCCCGACTCGTCCAGCAACAGCACTCCGCATTCCACTGCATCGAGCAGAGTCCGCAATTCTGCTGCCGCTTGCTCGGCGTGCTCCTGGCGCAGTCTCTCCAGCGCTTCCCCCTCGCGGTGCGCGCGGAAGGCCAGCGCGAGTTGATCCAGAAACGTCCATACCTGCGGAATCGTCGCGTGCGGAACTCCACGGCGTCCCGACTTGAACGCCAGCAGCACCAGACCGATGGCCCCTTCGCCCGCTCGCACCGGCCACCACACCGCTCCTTCCATCCCGGCCAGTACAGCAGGAATGGGCGAAGCGTTTCCTGCGGCTGCGTTGCGCTTTGGTTCGCCGATGTCCACGACGACCGGTGTGGTTGCTCGGAATACGCTTTTCCACGGAAACGTGGAGAGTTCCAGTTCGCGCCATTCGTCCGGGATGCTGCTGCCCTTCAGGTCGAGGACCACGCCGCTGTAGATGCCGGGGTCTGTGGCTTCGAGCCACACGCCGGCTCGGTCCGCCCGCGTGATGCTGAGGAGGTGCCCCGCCGCCAGTTCCAGCAGACGAGGCAGAGACGCCCCTGCCGCCGCCGCGCGGGAAAAGGCTGCCAGCCCCGTAGCCGCGCCGCGCTCTTTCGAGAAGGCGCGCAACCATCCCTGGAATTTCATCGTGATGCCTACCACGGAGCCCGCAGAATGAAGTAGCTGCCCAGCAAAGCCGCCGTCACTGCGATCACGAACTCCAGCGCGCGCCGCATTCCTCGATTCAACTGCACAGGCCTGTACATGTTCGCTCTTTGCAAATCCAAACAGTGCATCTGCACAAGTGCTTCCAGATGCTGCGGAAGCCAGTAAGTTCTGCATGTTCAAGCGATTCAAGTGGTCTTGCGGCAGAATGGAGTCATTCCAATTCCCAGAGTGAGACCCAGTACGCGGACATCTTCCCGCAACGGTAAAGGGCGGAAACGCTGTGATTGAGGGTGAATTGCGGCAGTTAGGAAGCTACGCGCGTTAGTGCGGCGCGTCGTACTGCTTCAGTTTGCGGTAGAGCGTGGTCTTACCGATTCCCAGCAACCGCGCGGCGGCCAGCTTGTCGCCGCTGGTTTCCCGCAGCGCCCGAAAAATCGCGCGGCGCTCAAGCTCCTCGAGCGGCAGCAGCTCGTCCGCCGATTGCGGACGCTCCAGCACGCCGGCGGAATTGCCATATTGCAGGTTGGAAGGCAGATCGCCCACGTGCAGGATCGGGCCCGACCCCAGGGCCATGGCGCGAGCGATGGCGTTTTCGAGTTCGCGCACGTTGCCGGGCCAGTCGTAGGCCATCAGCCGCCGCATGGCGTCTTCGGAAATGGCGCGGAACGCTCGCCCCGGCTCGCTGAATTTTTCCAGAAAAAAATTCACCAGCAGCGGAATGTCGCTTTTGCGCTCGCGCAGCGGAGGCAGCTTGATGGACACCACGTTGAGGCGGAAGTAGAGATCTTGTCGAAATGCGCCGGAGCGGATGGCCGCTTCGATGTCGCGGTTGGTGGCGGCGATTACGCGGACGTGAATCGCCACGCGGTCCACGGCGCCCACCGGCTTCACTTCGCGCTCTTGCAAGGCGCGCAGCAGCTTGGCCTGCAAGTCCACAGGCATGTCCGCGATTTCATCGAGAAAGATCGTGCCGTCCGCGCCGGACTCCAGCAGTCCCTGGCGGGTCTGAACCGCGCCGGTGAATGCGCCTTTCACATAGCCGAAAAGTTCCGATTCGATCAACGTGGGCACCAGCGCGGAACAGTCCACCGGCACAAACGGCTTTTTGCGCCGCGCGCCGGAGAAATGGATGGACCGCGCCACCAGTTCCTTGCCCGTTCCGCTCTCTCCCAGGATCAGCACCGGATAATTGTGCTGGCATACCTTCTCGATCATCTTGTACACGCGCTGCATCTTGGGCGATACGCCGACGAAGCCGCCGAATCCCGGGCGGCTGCGCAACTGTTCCCGCAGCACGCGGTTTTCCTGGTCGAGTTCGATGGCGTGCAGCAGGCGGTCCAGCTTGCTGCGCAGCTCGTCCACATGAAACGGTTTCGTCACGTAGTCCGCGGCGCCCAGCCGTGTGGCCTCCACCGCGGTTTCAATCGTGCCGTACTGCGTCAGCACCAGCACCGGCACCTGCGCATTGGAAGCCCGCACCCGCTTGAGAAACTCAATGCCCCCCAGCGCCGGCACTTTCAAGTCGGTCAGCACGATGTCTACCGGGTATTGCTCCAGGATTTCGAGGGCTTGCTCGGTGGTTGTCGCCGTGCGCACCAGCAGACCCGCCTCCCGCGCCACGTCCGCACACAAATCTCGTGCGGTAGCTTCGTCGTCCACAATCAATATGCTGCTGCCGGGCGACGCCGATGCGCGTGGGGGTTCCATCTCGTCGGTCATCGTAGTTGTCATGGCCCGTTTGGGAGCACGGGCTGTGCCAATTCAGAATCCGAGGTCACTTACTAGTATAGCAATCACTTAGCTGGTACTCCGCGGACTGGACTTCCCGGGGAATGCTACCACAATGAAACTGGGGGTTAGCAAAACAATCTACAATCTGCTGTTTTCACGTTTGGTATCACAGGCTTGCATAAATGGAAGGCCCCTCATTCCCAAAGCGGGAATGAGGGGCAGTTGGCGTGGGGGACGCCGGGGTGGTTAACCTTTCACTTCGATGGAAACTGGCTGGCTCAATTTGAAGTTGAGCTGCGATTCCGCGGGAAGCACAATGTCTTTCTTCCCCGTGGCCGCGGCCGTAGCCGTGCCCGCGCCTGCGCCGACAGCAGCACCTATCGCTGCGCCTTTTCCTCCGCCGGCAAGGGCACCGATGGCAGCGCCGGCTCCGGTGCCGCCGCCGATGAGCGTCCAGTTGCGCTTATCGTGATTCTGTCCGGAGCGCGTCACCGAAGTGGTCTGCAAATCGTAGCTCTTGCCCGCGACCTCCACGGAATTCAGCGCGAGACGCAGTCGCGCCACGCCCTTCAAGCGCCCCGACGCGCGCGCTTCCACGATGATGCCCTGCACATGCGCGCCTTTGGGAATTACGGTCTTGCCGTCGACCACCACCGGCTCGGCAATGGACGCGTCAAACGGATCGCCCGAGGTTACCTGTTCACTGGAAATGGACTGGTCCAGCACGATGGCGATTTCTGTGCCCGCGGGGACCGCAATGGGCTTCGCGGATTTCAGCAGGCTGCTAAGGACTCCCGGCTTCTCATCCCTGTTGTCACTGGCCTGAGTGGATTCCGGCACGCTGGAACAGCCCGCCAGGCCGGCCACCGCCAGCACAACAGGCAGCGAACGGAGAAGGATTCGTGCGCCTTTCATGGGGACCTCCTATTGAACTCACCCCATAGAAAGGCAAGCCGTGGGCCACATGCTGCGGGCGCATCTGATTGAAGAAAAAAGAGATTTGAAACCCTCGCTGCCACCCAGCCGGTAAAAAATACAGACTTCGAGAAAGCTAGGGGGCTGGAGAGGGCGGCGCGGAATTGGCCAGTTTCGCGGGAATTTCCACGGCGTACAGCCCTTCGGTGGACGACGCGGCATACACAGTCGCGGCGGCTTCGCGCGCGGTGACCACTGGAAATCGCCCTTCCGCGAGCGTGCCTTCGATGCGCATCCATGTCACGCCGCGGTCGTAGGAAATGTACAGGCCCCGCGACTGCATGGAGGCCAGAAAAATGTCGCCGACCACGGCCAGATCCTGAATGGGCGCCTGCGGGAGCCCGTTGGCCGCTTGTTTCCATGTGCGGCCGGAATCGCGGGAGATAAACAGGCCCTTGCCCGCAATCGCCAGCAGCGTATTTTCCCCGGCGGCCTCCAGACGCTGCGCGCCACCGGCCTCGAGCGGAAGGTCGCGCCAGGCCCACGTGGTTCCGCCATCGCCGGAAAAAACCATGCCGCGCAGCGTCACGATCCAGAAATTTTTTCCGTCCGGCGAAACGCGCACGGAGCGCGCCGGAAGCACCACCGCGCCCACCGGCGTGATGACCCACGTATTGCCCTGATCGCGCGAGAGCAGAAGGCCGTCATTGGTGGCGGCGTACCACGCGTCGCGCGTGAAGGCCATGTCCAGAACAACGAGATTTAATGGCCGAGGACCCAGAATTCTTTTTGGAAGACGACTCTTCCCTTTTTTCGGCGACGCCTTGGATTCCGACTCAAACGCAGGCTCGCCGCTCACCGTGCCGATGCGTTTCCACGCAGATTTTCCGGCGTCGTAGCGCATCAATCCCCCGCGGTCGAGCGCGGCCAGCCAGCCGTCGGGCACCGCATAGACGCGGCGCACCGCTTCGGCTTTCAGGCCGGGGCCGAGCGGCTTCCAACTTTGCCCCGCGTCGTCGGTAGCCAGCACCGTTTCCGGCGCGTTGGCCAGCACAGCGAGGACGCGCTCGGGGCGTTCGCGGTCCAGCGCCAGCGCGAGGATCTGGCGATGGAAAAATCCATCGTTGGCGGCGCGGAATTGTTTTCCGGCGGAGTCGCTGACCATCACGCCGAGTTTTTCCGTGCCCATGACGATTCGCCCGGGCGTTTTCGCATCGAGCACCAGCGCGTTGATTACCCAATCCTTGGGAGTGACCCGCTGCCACGTCGAGCCGGCATCCAGCGTTCGCCAGAGGCCCTCGGTGGTGGCGGCATAAATCGTTCGCGGGCGGTGCGGGTCCTGACGAATAGCATGCGTGCGCCGCGCGGCGTAAGGAATGCCCTGAATCTTGCGCCACTCCGCGCCGGCGTCGTCGCTGCGATAGATGCCGGAGCAGGCGCTGGCATAAATGCGGCGCGAGTTGGTGCGGTCCACTACGATGCTCATCACGTCGGAGTCGTCGATCATGCCGTCGTGGATGGGCCGCCAAGTGCGTCCGCCGTTCATGGTTTTCCACGGGAGATGAAACGTGCCGGCGTAGATGACGTCGGGATTGCCCGGGTCGATGGCGATGGAATCGATGTTGCGGATTTCTTCGTCGTCGGGCGGCGAGATGCGCTGCCACGAGCGCCCGCCGTTGAGCGAGCGATAGATGCCGTCGAGCGCGCCGGCGACGAGCAGGTCGGGACTCGACGGCGCACGCGCCAGCGCGCGCACGGCGTGGCCGTCGAGCCCGGCAGGTTTCCATGTGACGCCCGCGTCGTCGCTGCGGAAGACGCCGCCTCCGCCATTGTTTTCGCGCGACCACGCCGACGCCAGCAGCATTTGCGGATTGCGCGGGTCGATGAGGATGGTGGTGATGACGCCGTCGGCGCCGGAGCCCGCGCGGCCGAGAATTTTCCAGGTGTTGCCGCTGTCCGTGGAGCCGAAGATGTGCCCGTCCGCCGTGCCCAGATAAACGCGCGACGCGTCGCTAGGGTCCGCCGCCAGCGTGAGCACGTCGCCTCCCGGCGGGCCCATGGGCTTCCAGGTCTGCGCGGGCAGGCATCCCGCTGCGAAAAAGAGGAGCGCGAAAATGTTTGTCAGCCGACGCATGCGCAGAGATTCATTGTACAGCGACCGGGCGGCGTGCCAACCGTTCGCAGTTTCAAAGGTGCGCATGTTTGAACGTTCTTGTTTTTCGCCGTTCGCGTCCGTCACTTCTCACCTCTTCCCTGATCCCTAGCCCCTGACCCCTAGCCCCTTCCCCTTGCACTTGACACTATTCCCCACTCGATCAACGATCCGATCCGCTTTCGTAGGACAGGCTTTCCAGCCTGTCCTCTGCGATTGCGTGCCGCTCTCATGCCCAAATCTTTCAACATCCCGACCCCTCGGGACGCCGCTCAATCGTCCTTGCCGAAGCCTGTCTTTCACGACTCCGTGCACCACATCAAAATTCTCCAGGGCGACTGTCTCGACATCCTCGCCAAAATCCCCGAGGACTCCATCGACCTCATTTTCGCCGACCCGCCCTACTTTCTCTCCAACGACGGCATCACCTGCCACGCCGGACGCATGGTCAGCGTCAACAAGGGCCAGTGGGACCGCTCCCCCGGCCCCGACAAAATGCACGACTTCAACCGCGCCTGGCTCGCCGCCTGCCAGCGCGTCCTCCAACCCAACGGCTCCATCTGGGTCAGCGGCACCAGCCACGTCATTCACTCCGTCGGCTTCGCCATGCAGCAGCTCGGCTTCAAGCTCTTGAACGACATCACCTGGGTCAAGCCCAATCCCCCGCCCAATCTCTCCTGTCGTTACTTCACCCACGCCACCGAAACCCTCATCTGGGCCGCGAAAAGCAAGAAGAGCCGCCACACGTTTCATTACCGCCTGATGAAGGAAACCAACGGCGGCAAGCAGATGAAATCCGTCTGGCCGTTTTATCCGCCCTCCGCCGGCGAAAAACGTTTTGGCAAACACCCCACGCAAAAGCCTGTCGCTCTTCTTGAACGCATCCTTCTCGCCTCCTCCAATCCCCGCGACCTCGTCCTCGACCCTTTCATGGGCAGCGGCTCGACACTTGTTGCCGCTTTTCGCGCGTCACGTTTCGTCATCGGCATTGAAGCATTCCCGGAATGGAACTCGCTTGCGCTCCGCCGCATCGTCGCCGAATTAATTTTTGTGCAGATTTCTGTTGATCTGTGCAGCGTTTCCGTGGATCGATCAAGTGTCGCCGAAACGCACGCAAGGACTCGCACGCTAGTGACCAAGCTCGTCCACCAGGAGCGGAAGTTTTATTTCGTGGAAGCAAATCAAAGGGAAGTGATCTATTCCGTCGAAGCCGAATCACTGGACGATGCTTGGCAAAAATTCCGCGCCACCACTCACTCCGCCTCAGAAATTCTCTTCGTCATCAAAACCGAAACAGAGATTTATCTCGCGCAGGGAAAATGATCTAATGCAGGCGTGCGACTCGCACTCCCCACCGGCGGCCTCGGCCGTTACACAAGCCCTTCGCAGCGCGCGCGCATCGCCACGGAGGCTTGGGCGGAATCAAACCTGTACTGTCCGGCTTGCCCTTCGCCGCGCTTGGCGCCATCCGCGGCAGGAACACCAACAATCGATTTCACCTGCCCGCGCTGCGCCTCTCTTTTCCAATTGAAGAGCAAGTCTGGGCCTTTCGCTGCGAAAATTGTTGACGCTGCTTATTCCGCGATGCGCGCCGCCATTCTCCAAGACCGCACACCAAACCTCTTCGCGTTGCACTACCAGCCGGGCGCATGGGAAGTTTGCAATTTGTTTCTTGTTCCGCGCTTTGCTTTTCCGCTCGCTGCCATCGAGAAACGCAAACCGCTCGGCCCGCGGGCTCGCCGCGCAGGCTGGATAGGCTGCAACATTCTGCTCACCCAAATTCCTTCAGATGCTCGGATTCCAATCATTCTCGACGGCGCGCCGCAACGCTCATCGGATGTCCGCGAACGCTATCGGCAACTTGCTCCGCTCTCCAACCTCAGCGCCGAAAAGCGCGGCTGGACCCTCGACGTCTTGAACGTCGTTCGCTCGCTGGCGACGAATGAATTCACGCTGTCCGAAGTCTATGCACTCGAAAGCAAACTAGCCCGACTTCATCCCGGCAACCGCCACATCCGCGACAAAATCCGCCAGCAACTCCAAATCCTCCGCGACATGGGCCTCCTCGAATTCCTCGGCGGCGGCTCCTATCGCCTGACGTAGCGCTTTCCTCATTCCTCCCTTCCTCCTTCCTCTATTCGTAACCTGCTTCCTGCCTCTTTTCCCGTTCAACCCTTCAACATTCAACGTTCAACCCTCCTTACTTACCGTTTAGCTTATTTCTCTTGACAAACGATTCTCTATTAGATATAGTCCGCCGGTGAACGCCGTCTCCCAGCTCACCGCTTGTTCGGCCCTTCTACGTGACACTTTGACTCTTCGACTTTTCGACTCTTTGACCTCTAAGCCCTTTACAATGAACACTTATACCGCGTTTTGCCATCAACCCCTTTGCATTCAACACTTACACTTTTCAGGTAGGTGGGGGGAGGGGGGTCCGGGCCCTGTGCCTTGGCCTTCCGACACTTTGACTCTTCGACATTTCGACTCTTTGACTGTTTTGTCTCCGAGGCTCCTATGACTACCGTACGCAAGCACAATTCTCGTTGTGAATTCCTTTTCGCCGACGGTCGCCGCTGCCGCCAGCACCCCGCCGATCCCACGCTCACTCTTTGCCTGCGCCACTTGCAGGCCCGCGAGCAGCGGGAGGAAACCGCCCGCATCGGCGACGAGATCGCCGGCGCCGCGGGCGCGCTCAACTCGCAAGAGGGCATTCATCAAGCGCTCACCAATGTTTTCGCGAGTCTCGCCCGCGGACGCATCTCCCCGCGCAGCGCCTCCGTTCTCGCCTACGTCGGCCAACTGATGCTCGTTAGCCGCCCTTCTCTCGAGCGCACATTGCAGTCCCAGCTTTCCTTGGCGTTGATTTCGCAGAAGGCCGCGCAGCAAGAGCAAAAATCCCAGGCCGCCGACGCCGATCGCCTCCGCAAGCACGCCCTGCTCGAATTGGAAATCACCAAAGGCACTTTGGATCTCTTCCGGGCCCTGCGTTCCTTGTCCCCCGAAGAGTTCATGCGCTTCATGCGCTTCGTCCACGACTTCGCCAGCAAGGACAAACAAGAAGCAATTCCCAAACCTGACGCCCCGCCCGCGCCGCCTTCCTCCGCCGCGCCAAGTCAATCTCCAGGCGCCGCACCGCAAGGAACACCGGATGCCAAGTCCTAGCCAAGTCTCCGTCGCTCTCAAAGGGCATATGGGAGCAATCCCGCGTTCGTGGAATGTGGTTAATAATCATCTGAAAGCGGGCGAAGAAAATGCACTGGTGTGGAAAAGTGAGGCGCGGCTGAGGGTAGAATGGTGCGGCCCTGTCGCCAAGCGGGCCAAGCGACGGTGGTGGGAGAAATGGCGTTGAAGATCGCGACACTAGAAGACTTTGCTGCGTTGAGCTGGGAAGAACTCCAGGCGAGGTTGCGGCACCTCGAACGGCGGGATTGGTGGCTATGGTCGATTTCCGTGGTGGTCATGCTGTTGCTGACCGCGGCGGTGGTGGCCGTGGCGCTGCCCACGCTGCTGCAATGGAATTCGATCGGGCTGGATGCGCTTGACGAGCTCAATATAACGCTGGGCGTGCGCGGCCTGATCGGATTGGTGCTGTTGTTCAACGTCTACTTGATCTACCAGCAAATCCTGATTCAGCGGCTGCGCCGCGGGTTGGCCGAACAGATCGCCGTCTCCGCCAGCTCCCACCTGCGCGCCGAAGAGCTGCACCGCCAGTTGCTGGAGAAGCAGAAACGCGACGTGGCACTGGTGCACAGCATCGACACGCTGACCAAAATCGTGGAAGCCACCAAGCAGCTCAATTCGACCCTGGACCTCGGCGAGCTGATCAACATCGTGCTGGAGCTAGCCACCCAGCAGACCGGCGCAGACCGCGGCACGATGTTCTTGGTGGACCAGGTGCGCCGGGAGATCTGGTCGGCCGCCGGCCTGGGCCTTCCGCTACAGGAAATCCGCATTCCCTTGAGCAAGGGCATTGCTGGGCACGTGGCGCGCACCGGCGAAACCGTCAACCTACCGGATGCCTACGCGGACCGGCGCTTCGAGCCGGACGTGGACCGCCGGCTAGGCTACCGCACGCGCACGCTGCTGTGTTTGCCGATTCTGAACAAGCACAATGCCGTGGTGGGCGTGCTGCAACTGCTGAACAAGTCCACCGGCCCGTTCAACACGGAGGATACGGATTTTCTGCGCGCGCTTTCCGTGCACTGCGCCATCGCCATCGAAAACGCGCAGCTCCATCAGCTGGCCATGCACGACCCCCTCACCGGGCTGTACAACCGGCGCTTTGTGGAAGAGCACATGGCCGTGGAGTTTGCGCGCTCCGACCGGCGTGAATACGCGCTCACGCTGCTGGTGCTCGACCTCAACAACTTCAAGGAGATCAACGACTGGCACGGCCACGCCGCGGGAGACCAGGTGTTGCGCGAATTTGCGAATCAACTGAAAAAGGCGTGCCGCGGCTGCGATTTGGCCGCGCGCATCGGCGGCGACGAATTCATGCTCTTGCTGCCCGAATGCCTCCCCGGGCAAGCGCCGGTGATTCTCGCGCGCCTGACCGGGCTGCAGGTGGATTGGTTGGGAACGAAAATCGCGGTCACCTTCTCGGCGGGATGGGCGGAACATCAAGCCGGCGAGCAACCCGCCGAACTGCTCAATCGAGCGGACAAAAACCTCTATGCCGAGAAGCACAGCGGCAAACTGGAAGAAGGGATTCGTCAGGCACAGAAGATGGAAACGATTGGCCAGCTCACCGGAGGAGTGGCGCACGACTTGAGCAATTTGCTGATGGTCATCAAGTCCTACAGCGAACTGGCGCTGGACGAACCAGACCTGGGGAAGTTGGATCGCAAGAAGCTCCAAGAAATTCAGAAAGCGTCGGACCGGGCCACGGCGCTGACCCGGCAGTTGCTGGCCTTCAGCCGCAAGCAAGCGCTGGCGCCGGACATCCTCAGCCTCAACGCCGAGATTGGCGAAGTGCTGCCGATGCTGGCGCGGTTGATGCCGGCACACATCCGCGTGCAGACCATACTGGATCCGGAGTTGGGCCGCACCAAGGCGGACCGTTCGCAGGTGGAACAGATCATTTTGAACCTGGCGGTGAATGCGCGCGATGCCATGGCGGAGGGAGGCACCATCACGATCGAAACCAGCAATGTGCAACTGGACGAGGCATTTGCCAGCACGCACGCCGGCGCTCGCAAGGGATCCTATGTGATGTTGCGAGTCCGCGATACCGGCTGCGGCATGGATGCGGAGACGCGCGCACGTGTATTCGAACCGTTTTTCACCACGAAGGAATCCGGCAAAGGAACCGGGCTGGGATTGGCGACGGTCTACGGCATCGTCAAACAGTCCGCGGGGTACATCTGGGTGGACAGCGAAGTTGGAAAAGGCTCGACGTTCAGCGTGTATTTGCCGCGCGTGGTGGCGTAAGACAAGGCGAGGGAGAGATTCTTAGCTTCGCTCAGAATGACAAAAAGAAAAAGGGGCAGGCTCGAGAGCCTGCCCCTTCGGTTTTGAAAAGCCTCACGTCAGTCCCGCAAAAAGCGCGGGACGGGACGTGAGCCACATCAGTACGTGGCGCCGTCGGGAATCCAGATGACGTCCACGCGACGATTTGTTTTACCGGCGCCAGCCTGGCCGCCGGCCGTTTTCGTGTCAATGCGCGCGTCGGCGATGCCCTTGCTGACGAGATACTTCTTGGCGGCGTCGGCGCGGTTCTTGGCGAGAGTATCGGGCCTGCGCTCCTTCGGATCGGCGTAGCCGATGATGGCCACGCGAGCCTTGGGATCGTTCTGCATGCGCAGGGCGACATCGTCCATGACGCGCTTGCAGACGTTGTCCACGCGAGCGCTGGAGACGCGGAAGAAGCACTCTGAAAGCTTCATGGCCTGCGGCGGAGGCGGAGGAACGCGAACGTCGAGGGCCGTAGAGCAATCGGCGGCGCCACCGCGGCCGTCTTCGACGCGGCCGGTGACGGTGTAGCGCCCGGCGGAAAGGCCGGAGGTATCGAGCTGCACCGACTGGCCGGAGCCGATGATTTGGCCGCCGTTGGTGCGCCAGGAGTAGGTGAGCGGATCGTTATCGGCATCGGCAGCAGAGGCAGTGACGCGCACGCGCTCACCGGTGAGGACCGAAGAGCGGTCCACGGAGCAGGACATCGTGGGCGCGCGATTGGGGCGCGGATCCACCTTGATGTCCACGGCGCAGGAAGCCGTGCCGCCCTTGCCGTCGGAGACGTTGGCGGTCACCGTGTAGGTGCCGGTGCGTGTGCCGGCGGAATTCCAGCGCACGGCCGGTCCGGAGCCTTCCACCGCGCCGCCGGAGGCGGTCCAGGAATAGCTGAGCGGATCGTTATCGGGATCGCTGGCCATCACGCGGACGCCAACGGATTCGCCGGATTCGGCGTAGACGGAAGACTTCTCCGCGGAGCAAGAGGCCATGGGCTGGCGGTTAACCGGCTTGGGTTTTTCGGGCCAGTACACGGTGCCCATCTTGATGATGAAGCCGTTCTTGTCACCGTGCTCTTTCAGGTTGCCGGTGCGGCGATAGCCGACATCAATGGCGAAATTGTTCCAAGGATAGAGGCGCACGCCCCACACGCTGTCCATGGGATCGCGGGCGCCAAAAGTGGTGTTCTGCGTGGCCGAGCCCATGTAGATGTTGAACACCGTTTCGGTCATGGGCTGGATGCGATGCTTGGGCAGGAAAATGGTGCCGCCACCCAGGCGCAGCACGTCGGCCTGCTCGAACAAGCGCACACGATTGGCGCGCGGGTCGCGCGTGACGCGGTAAGTCAAGCTCGAACTGCTGGAAATGCGATCCTTCCACCAAGTGCGGCTGGCAGAAACGCTGCCTTGCCAGCCCAATTGACCGGTCTGCGTGGAATTATCGAGCAGGTCGCTGAAAGAGAGCTGCGTGGGAATGATCAGGTCATTGCGGATGGCCAGGGAGAGCCAGTCGCCGCGCCACTCGGAGAATGGGCCGATCTTGAAGCCGATCACGACTTCGCCGACGCCACCGGTATTGCGATTGGCGAAGGGGAATTCCTCGACGTAGCCGGGAGCGGAGCCGGGCACGGCGGTCAAGCCGCGGAAAATGGTGGGATTGGTGGCATTCGGAAACGCCGGATTGGTGGTGGGAGTGTTCAAGCTCAACTGCGAAGGCACGCCCATGTGAATGTAGCGGTAAGGCTCCCAACCGACGTGGACGTTGAACCAGTCGGAGATGCCGTAGCTAAAAAGAGAGCCAAAAGCAAGGATGGTGGTGTTGCCGGGCATGCGGGAGATCTTGTTGGCGTAGTTGGTGATGGCAAAAGCGCGCCGGGGGAGCAGGTAGCCGGAATCCACGGTGAAAATGCCAAGGGTGCCAGTGGTGGCCGGCATGGGGCGGAGCGCAAAGGGCTCTTTAGCCTCTCGCGGACTCGGCGCGGGGAGCGCGGGAAGAGCAGCCGGGTGCGAGAGCGGAAAAAGCGAAGCAGCGCCGCGCGGCATGGGATCCGCCGCAAGCGCGGAAAGCCCGCCGGGGTTTCCTTCTTTAATTCCCGCCAATTTTTGCGGAACGGACTTTTGCACAGCAAGCGTCGCGGATTTCTTTTTCGTCTTACCCTTGTTTGCGTGGGCATCATCGGCAAACGCCGCCGGCACCAGGGCCAAGCTCAGCAAAAGCGTACCAGCTCGCAAAACGGCCTTCATCAAAGACCTCCTCAATTGTGGCCCACGAAATGAGCAAATGATCCGCCTCACTCGGAATCAAGCAGCCCGGAGGCGCCGAGGCGAAGCAGTATTACTTGAAAAATATGAAAACAGGATACTGGGCCCCCGCACACTCCCCCACGGGACCCACTTCGGCCAGTATTATACGGCAGGGGAAAAAAACCAACAAGGTTCTTGCAAGATATCAACAGCTTAGACACATCGCGCAGGCACTCCCCGCGGCGCATCCCAGCAGCGAGAAAAAGCGTGCGGAAGAAATTCTCTGCCCTTCCCGTTTCTTAGGATGCAGGCCACCTGCAAGGCGTTGGATTCATCTCATGATGGGGCAGCCCAGAGCCCGGCAAAGAGGAGAGCGACGCTTATGGCGCAAGAGAGAGTGAAGTGGGAGAGCACAGCCCGGAAGTGGCAAGGAGTTTTTGCGGCGATGACATTGGTAATCATGATGTCGCTGCCAAGCGTGGCGACCGCGCAAACAGCAAGCCCGGGGACGGCACCGGCGACGGTGCTGCCCAACGTGCCGAACGGCACGCGATTTCTGGTGAAACTGGATGACAAGCTGAGCACATTCAAAGACAAGGTGGGCAAAAAATTCGATTTGAAAACGCTGGAGCCGCTGGTGGCGGAAAACGGCACCGTGGTGCCGCCGGGCACGAAGATTCGCGGGCACGTGAGCCGCATCGAGCCCGCCGGATTGACGGGGCGCGCGCGGATCTGGCTCTCGTTCGACGAAATCAATACGAAGCAAGGCAAGCTGCCCATCGTGGCGCACGTGTCGAGCGTGCCGGAAGAGCACAGCGTGCGTGCCGGCGACAGCCGCGAAGGCGAAATCGAGGCGCGGACCAGCAAAGGCAAACGGGAAGTGCAGGCGGCGGCAGCCGGTGCGGCCATCGGCGCGGTGATCGGGGCCACCACCAAAGGCGGCAAGGGCGCAGGCTTGGGAGCCATCCTGGGCGGCGCGGCGGGATTCCTGATCGCGTCGGGAATGGGACAGGAGTTGGAATTGCAGAAGGGAACGAAATTGGAATTGGAGCTGAGTAGGCCGCTATATGTAGCAAAAAGATGAGGGCGGCGCGCGGCAGAAAATTGAGTGATTGAGGGAAAGAGCGGCCGACTAACGTCGGCGAAAGGCACGGCGGCGCTGACGCGCCGCACTCCACATGGGAGCGCAAAACCTCACGTCAGTCCGTCCCGCTTCGCGCGACGGACGGGACGTGAGCTACAAAGGTGCGCCGCACTCCACAAGAAAGCAAAACAGAGATTGACGCGGGGGCGGGGGCGGAGTACAAACGGGGCCTCCCTGCCCTCGCCCGCTGGGGATTCGTGCGTCCGGCGGAAATGCCCCAAAGAAAGTGCAGAAGCATGCAATATAAGAGGGCGGACACACAGGTCGCCCCTACGGGACATTGCAAACAGGGCGGACACACAGGTCGCCCCTACGGAGCGCTGGGCCACTTGGCATTCGCGCGGCCAGTGAGTACACTCGAAAACAAATGAATGAACCGACACAAAACTGCGAACGCATTTTGATTGTGGAAGACGAGGCCAACGCGCGAGCGGGCTACGAGGCGCTGCTGCGGAAGTGGGGCTGCGAAGTGCTCAGCGTGGGCAGCGCGGAGGACGCGCTGGCGCGCATCGCGGAATTCCGTCCGGCGGTGGTGCTGGCGGATGTGGAACTGCCGAAAATGGACGGGCTGGAGCTGGTGCGGCGACTCGGCAAAGAACTGGCCAACGTGCCGACGATCGTGGTGACCGGCAAAGGGAGCGAGGAACGCGCGGTGGCGGCCATCGAGGCGGGGGCATTCTGGTACATCGAGAAACCGCTGAAGGCGTCGGTGCTGCGTGCGCTGCTGGACCGCGCACTGGGCAAGGCGCGCGACCTGCGGGAAGTGGCGTCGCTGACGAAAGAGCTGCGCGCGGCTGGGCGACTGGGCGAGCTGGTGGGCGCGTCGAAGCCGATGCAGGAGGTGATGCTGCTGGTGGAGATGGCGGCGCCGACGAGCGCATCGGTGCTAATCACCGGCGAAACGGGCTCGGGAAAAGAAGTGGTGGCGCGAACCATCCACCGGCTGTCGCCGCGCGCGGCGAAACCGTTTGTGGCGGTGAACTGCTCGGCGATCCCCGAGTCGCTGATGGAAAGCGAAATCTTCGGGCATGAGAAAGGCGCGTTCACGGGAGCGGCGGAGCGGCGCATGGGCTGCTTCGAACTGGCCGACGGCGGCACGCTGCTGCTCGACGAAATCGGAGAAATGCCGGCGGGCACGCAGGCCAAGCTGTTGCGCGTGCTGGAAGATCACAAGGTGCGGCGGCTGGGCAGCAAATCGGAAACGCCGGTGGACGTGCGCGTGCTGGCGGCGACCAACAAGGAGCCCGATCAAGCGGTGGCCAAGGGCGAGCTGCGGCAGGATCTTTTTTTCCGGCTGAACGTGTTCCACATCCACCTGCCGGCGTTGCGCGCGCACAAAGAGGATTTGCCGGCGCTGGTGGAGCATCTGCTGCGCGAAGTGGGCGAACGGCACGGAAAAATCGTGCGGGGCGTGAGCACGGAAGTGATGGAGGCGTTCAAGTCGTTCACCTGGCCGGGAAACATCCGCGAATTGCGCAACATTCTGGAGCGCGCGACGGTGATGTGCGACCGCGAACTGATCGGGCGGCAACACCTGCCGCCCGACTTCGGGCACGCAGCGGGGGCCGGCCCCTCGAAGCTGGCGGGGCTGAAGTTTCCCGTGGGAACCACGGTGGACGCGGCGGAGCGCGAGTTGATTCTGCAAACGCTGGCGGCGACGAATAAGAATAAAACGCGCGCGGCGGAGTTGCTGGGGATCAGCTTGAAGACGCTGCACAACAAGCTGAAGGAATACGGGGCGCAAGCAGAGGAATGAGATTCTTCGTCCCGGCAAAAAGCGCCGGGACTCAGAATGACAAGCTAATTTGAAATGGCGATACGGCTGAAAACGAAATTCACGCTGACGACGGCGCTGCTGGTGCTGGGCGTGGTGAGTGTGGTGTCGGCGGTGTACGTGGTGACGCTAACGCAACAGTCGGTAGCGCGGGCCAACGAGCGGGCGAAATTTGTGGCGCAGCAGGTGTTCCTGCAAGCGCAGAACGCGTTGAACGATGCGGCGGATCGCGGCGCGGCGCCGGCCACGGAAGGGCCGGAAGATTTGCGCGAGTACGTGCGCAAGACGCTGGACGAAAGCGCCGGATTGAGCGGGCTGATTGAGGCGGCGCTGGGTTACTCGGCGACGATTTACGAAGTCACGGTGGTGGACGACGCGGGCGTGGTGATGCTCTCGAGCGATGCTTCCCTGCCCTCGCGAGCGGCGCCCAAGCGGACAAACTTCGAGCAACTGGTGCGCAGCAGTTTCGCGGAGCAACTGCGAGTGCTGTACGGGCCGCAAAATGTGTACGAGGTGAAGCTGCCGTTCAACTTGAGCGACGCGCCCTTCGGAGAAATCCGCATCGGCGTCTCGACGGTGTTCCTGCGCGGGGAGATTACGCGCAGCCTGCAATCGGCGGTGCTGCTGGTGCTGGGAGCGGTGCTGCTTTCCACGCTGCTGGCGGCGGGGGTGAGCCACGCGTCGCTGCGGCCGCTGGAAAAAATTTCCGCGCAACTGGACCGCATCACGCAGGGCAAGTTCGAGCCGACGGCAGCGCCCGCTGCGCAAAAAGGGGGAATCGCGCGCGGCGACGAACTGACGCAAGTGAGCACAAAAATCAATTTAATCGGCAGGCAATTGCACGACGTGCGGGAAATCTTCAGCACACTGCGCGAAAACATGGCGCAAGTAATGGCCGGGCTGGAAGACGGGCTGCTGCTGTTCGCCGCGGACGGGCGCAACGTGCTGGCCAGCCCGTCGGTGGAGAAATTCCTGGGAGTGAAACCGGACGCGCTGCTGGGGCGACGGGCCAGCGAAATTTTTCCGGCGGAACATCCGCTGCGCGCCGGTGGAGGATTGCGGTTGGAAGGCGATTTACTGGAGCGCGTGGAAGGTGCGGAAGCCTCGCTGAACGGCAGCGCGGGACGGCGGCGCGTGGGCGCGAGCGTGCAGGTGATCGAGGAGGGCGGCTCGCGCATGGGCGCGCTGATGACGCTGCGGGATTTGGATTCGCTGGAGCGCATCGGGTCGCAATTGGAAGTGTCCGAACGGCTGGCGGCGCTGGGGCGGGTGACGGCGGGCGTGGCGCACGAGGTAAAAAATCCGCTGAACTCCATGCGGCTGTGGATAGAAAATTTGAAGGAAGCGGTGCCGCAGGAACAGGAAGTGGCGCGGCAAGGGTTGAAAATATTGGACAGCGAAATTGACCGGCTGGACCGCGTGGTGCGGACGTTTCTGGACTTTAACCGGCCGGTGGAGTTGCGGCTGGAAGAAACGTCGCTGGGCGAGCTGCTGCTGGAAGTGGTGGCGCTGGCGCAGCCGCAGATTAACAAGTCGGGCGTGAAAGCGACTCTGGAATGCGCGAAGGACATGCCGCCGGTGCGGGCGGACCGTCCGCTGCTGAAACAAGCGCTGTTGAACCTGGTACTGAACGCATGCGAGGCCATGCCGCAAGGAGGAGCGCTGACGCTGGCGGTGCGCGCGGCAGGAGACCGGGCGCAGGTGACGATTACCGACGCGGGGCGCGGCATCCCACTGGAGTACCGCGGAAAAATTTTTCAGTTGTATTTCACCACGCGGCCCGGCGGGAGCGGGATTGGCCTGGCGACGACGTTCCGAATTGTGCAGATGCACGGGGGTTCGATAGACTTTACGTCGGAAGTGGGACGCGGCACGGCGTTCCGCATCGAGCTGCCGGTGTCGCGCGCGCACGGCGCGGCAGCCCGCGCACGGGAAAATGTACATGCCCAGCCGTAGAATTTCGAGAATGTTGCTGGCGCTGGCCGTGGCCGCGCTGGCGATGAGCGTCGCGGGGTGCCGCAAGCGCACCGCGCCAGCGCCACCACCCCTGGTGATTGTGCCGTCGTCCGCGGAACCGCAGCCCGGCACGCAGCCGGCGGCGCCCGCAACAACTCCTGCCGAAACGAAACCGGCGAAAATCGCGCCAGCGCCATCGCCGGAACTGGTGGTGCCGCCGGCGAAAAAAACTCCGCCGCGCACGACGCCGCCACGCACGGCACCCGCGGCGGAAGCTCCTCCTCCCACGCCGGTGGAAACCACGCCGAAGCCGGCGCCGCTGCGAATGTCGCCGCGGCTGACGCCCGCGGAACAGGCGGAGTACGAAAAGAAAACGAATGCCGCCATTGCCGCCGCAGAAAAAAACATGCAGGCGACGTTCGGTAAACAATTGAACGCCGCGCAAAGCGACCTGCTGGAAAAAATCCGCGGATTTTTGGGGCAGGCGCGAGAAGCAGCGCGCGCGGGCGACTGGCAGCGCGCGTTCAACCTGGCGGAGAAGGCGCAGGTGCTGTCGGTGGAATTAGTGAATTCGCTGTAAAATCAGAAAATAGAAAATGGAAAATAGAAAATAGGAACGCCGGCGAGGAGCGCCGACGGGCGTCGGCGAAAGGCACAGCGGCGCTGACGCGCCGCACTCCACACACGACATCAATAAGGAAAGCGATTGGAGCGGACGGGTTGGCGATTGGCCGGGCCGGAAAGCGCGGAGGCGCGGCCCGGGTCAGTGAAATTGATTTGCGCGCCGTCGAGATAGAGCGGGCGGTTGAGCGTGGCGTCGAGAGTGGAGCCGCGCGGAATTTCGGCCTCGGGGCCGCGCGTGAGCAGAATAGCCATGAGTCCTGTAGCCGCGCCGGCCAGCGTGCCGATGCCCGCGCCGCGCCCGGCGTTTCCGGCGAGCCCGCCAATCCCCGCGCCGACGCCTACACCCATAGTGGTGGTGCGGAGGACGGTGCCCACGTCGGAGGCCTTGTCCGTATCGCCCTTGATTTTTCCTTCGCCATCGACTTCTTCATTGCCGCCGGTGCCTGCGCCGGCGGGAACCGCGTTGAAGCTGACGGTGTAGCCGTTGGGAAGAATCAACATATCCAGACGGATGAGCAGCTCGGCGCGGCCCTTGACCTTGCCGGCGCGCTTGGCTTCGACGACTTGTCCGTGCACGTAGGAGCCGGCGGGAATGATGATGCGATTGTCCTGGGTGATGGGAAAGAGCGTCTCGAGATAAACCGGATCGCCGGGCTTGGCGCTGCGCGTGGTGATGGAGTTGTGAACAACGAGCGGGAGTTGAGTGCCAGCGGGAAGCGTGATGCGCTCGGCGCGCTTTTTGAGCTCAGGGCGCGCGACATCGTCCGATGGCGGAGCGGCTTTTTGCGGCTCGGCGGCCGGAGGATTTTGCGGCGGCGGCGGAGGCGGCGGTGATTGCTCTTGCGCGGCCACGACGTACGCAACCGAAAGTAGCAGAATCAGAATGCCGATTGATTTGCGCATCGAATACTCCCCACTGGCAATTCCCTGCTGACTCGACCTACGCTGCGATGCCCCGGGGCCCGTGCGAGATGCTTTGAGACTACTCCTGCTGATGGCCTCGCGCCACAGAAAACCTCAGGTCAGTCCGTCCCGAAGCATCGGGACGGACGGGACCTGAGCTACAACGTCCCGCGCGTGGCCGGAGGCCAGCCATAAAGTAAAACCCGCGAAGAAGGGGAAAAGTCGCGGGCGCAGATCAGCAGCCATCCCAAACAAAAAGTACATGAAAAAGACGGACTGGAAAAAGCAATATCACGTTGAGTCCGCGCCCGATTCCATGCAGAACGAAAGGAGCAGGCTTAGTGCTTGGTGGCCTGCCATTGCCGATCCACAAGAGTTCGCGGACTTGCAGATAGTCGACCTTTGTTTTCAGTGCCCCTTTGTCGAGCATGATTTCGAAATTGTATTCCTGGATTTCGGTTAGGACGCCCACAAATTGTGTTCCATCTTCCAGAGTCACACAAACTCGCGCGGGATTTTGAGAAGCCACCTGCATAACAGCCTCCTTCATAAAGGCAGAGACTTCTTTTTCCTGACGCGATCGAATCGGCTGCTGCTGAGCAGCGCGGGGAAGGAGAGGGTCCGAACTGGGCGAGGAGATGCCTGGATCCAGCGCCCGAAGGGATTGCGCAGAGGCGACCACGGGCCAATAAATCGAATGGCAAAGAACAAACAAGAGTGATAAGCGAAAGCAGCTACTTTTCATTTTGGATTCCTCCTTTGGGTGTGGGAACGAGATGCACACCTTCGTTGAAAGCACGCAAAGAGCCGATGGTTGCAATCGGTCAGAGTTGCACAAGTTACTAGAAAACAAGGAGATAGCGGTGGGCGCTGCACGCCGCGCGAGAATCCAATGGAGCAATGTGTCCAAGGAAACTGGCAGTTATGGAGGGCAGCGCGGACACGAAAGGGCCGGCAGCGGGCGACCTGCCGGTCGCCCCTACAAAAGCAATTTCCAGGCGAGGCCGGCGAGTGCGGCGGCGGGAACGAGAATGTACATGGGGAGTTTGAAGCGGAGGAGGAGCACAAACGAAAACGAGGCAAGGGCGAAGGCAAAGAGGTCGAGCGGGCCGGTGGCGAAAAACACTTTGCCGGCGAAAAAAACGGCGAGATTGAGAATCACGCCGACGATTGCGGCGGTGATGCCGGCGAGCGCGGCCTGCAGGCGGCGGTTGGCGGAGAGGGCTTCGATGTAGGGCGAGCCGACGAAGATGAAAAAGAACGATGGAAGAAAAGTGACGTAGGTGGTGACCAGCGCACCGAGGACGGCGTTGGCCAGCGGGTCGTGCGCGCCGTGGAGCTTCCACGCGCCGAGGAAGCCGACGTATTGCGTGACCATGATGAGCGGGCCGGGCGTGGTCTCCGCGAGGCCGAGGCCTTCGACCATTTGATGCGCGTCGAGCCAGTGGAAATGATTCACGGCGACGTCGGCAATGTAGCTGAGGACGGCGTAAGCGCTGCCGAAAGTGACGAAAGCGGCTTTGGTGAAAAAGAGCCAGATGGAAACGAGGACATCCGAGCCGCCGCGCCAAACGTAGAGCGCAGCGAAAGGCACGAGCCAGAGGACGAGAAACAGCGCGGCGATTCTAACGGCGCGGGAAATGGGCGGGTAGGAAGCGGAAGGTTCGTGGGCGCTTTCGCCGGATGGAGTTTCCTGCGCGCTGGAAGCATGGACGCGCGGGCGAAAGATGTGCGGCCAGCGGCGTTGGAGAATAAATCCGGCGAGCGCGGCGGCGAGAATTACCCAGGGGAAATGCACATTGAAAAAATAGAGAGCGATAAACGCGCCGGCGGCGAAGGCCACAAGCGCGCGGTGGTGCAGCGCGCGGCGAGCGATGCGCAGCACGGCTTCAGCAACGATGGCGATGACGACGCACTGAATGCCGTAGAAGAGCCCGCGGATGACGGGGAGTTCGCCGCGGGCCACGGCCAGCCAGCTCAGAAAAAGCATAACAAAAATCGAAGGGATGACAAAAAACGTGCCGGCGACGATGCCGCCGAGCGTGCCGTGCAAACGCGAGCCGATGTAGATGGCGAGCTGCTGCGCTTCGGGTCCGGGGAGCACCATGCAGAAATTGAGCGCGCGGAGGAATTGCTCCTCGCCAATCCACTGCTTCCGCTCGACCAGTTCGCGGTGCATGATGGCGATCTGCCCGGCGGGGCCGCCGAAATTGATGAAGCCGAGCTTGAGCCAGAAACGAAAGGCTTCGGCAAATGGGACGCGCGGCGGCAAGAGGTTTCCTTTGGGTCGAGCTATTCAAATTGCGGGCAGCCGATTAGCATAGCAGGGAGGAGAGAAATATGGCGAAGCTGGCGCTGGTGTACGGGATGCGGCTATTTCCAGCGGAAGAGCTGGCGGAAGTGAAGGACGCCCATGTGACGCTCAAGAACGGGCGGGCCGGGCGAGTGACGATGCACTTAATCGAAGGCAGCAAGCAGGAGATTGAGCGGACACTGCGGCAGTCGCTGGAGGCGTTTTTTGAGATGTACCCAGAAATTTAGAAAGCAGAAGTCAGAAATCAGAATGGAAAAGACAAAAGACTAGCGGTTAAAGAAGGTGTCGGGGTCGACGTCGCCCTGGGGCACGGCGGCGCCGTCGGAGAGGACCACGGACTGGCCGGTGATTTCGATGCGCTTGCGGCATTTGCGGCAGGCGACGAGGTCGTCCACGCGGACCATGTAGGAGCGGGCGGCAGCAAAATTCTTTTTGTCTTCTTCACCGGCGCCGCGGGGAAGCGCGGATTTTTTGGTGCGCTGCTTCCAGCAGATGGGATAGCTGGTCTCCTGCTTGCAGCCCGGACACATCAGAGTAATGTTCTTGGTGACTTCCCGCTCATCGTAAAAATTGCGCTCGTCCATAATGGGGGAATTTTACCAGAGAAGTGAGAACAGGTGTCAGGTGTCAGGTGTCAGGTGTCAGGTGTCAGGTGTCAGGTGTCAGAGGAGAGGGGCGCGCGAAGAGTTTTCTTGTAAGGCAGGGGCGGGAGCAGAACGGGCGGCGAGGTCGTCGAGGGTGACAAACTGGAGGCCCGCGCTGAGCCACATGGGCAGCCAGTAGTCGAGTCCCTCCAGGGTGATGTTGCGGTCGCCACGCTGGCGGCGGTGATCGCCGTCGTGCAGCAGCACAATATCGCCGCCGCGGACGCGATGCAGGCGGTTGACCATTTCCGCGATGGACTGCGGCTTCCAATCGCGCGGCATGCGCGACCACATCACCACGCCGCGAAGTCCCACGCGGCGAACCACCGGAAAAAGATGCGGGCCACGGATGCCAAAGGGCGGGCGCATCCACACGGGCCGCTGGCCGCAGGCTTGCTCGATGGCGTCCTGGCAACGAGAAAGTTCCTCGGCGATGCGCGAAGAAGTGAGCCAGAAAAGATTGGGATGGGAGTCCGTATGATTGCCGATGGTGTGCCCGGCGGCGGCGATTTCCTGGACGAGCGAAGGACACTCGCGGACGTAACGCCCAATGAGAAAAAAAGTGGCGCGGACGTGGTTTTCGTCGAGCAAACGAAGCAGGCGCGGAGTGAGCGCGGGGTTGGGCCCGTCGTCAAAGGTGAGCGCGACGGTGCCGGCACGGCCGGTGCGGCGAATGGTCGAGCCGAATAGCTGAGAACGCGGCGCGACTGCGCCCCAGGCCACGGCGCCAGCTCCGGCCGCGAGCACGGCGCCCAGTCCGCCGAGCTGGCGGAGCAGCAAAGCACTAGCGTCCATGGTCAGGAGAGTCATCGAAAGGGCCTGAACGCCCGAAAGATATCACAAAGTAATGGTCATCCGCTGAGCGGATCATGCGAAGTCCGCGCAAGTTGAGTGAAACCTCACGGTGCGTAATACGTCTAAAAGTGCAGCCAAGGGGCGATGCATCGCGCATCCAGGTCAGAGGGGTGGTACGGCATGAGTCGGAAAAGAATCCTCGCAGTCCTTATTACTATTTTACTGACTATTTCCACCGCAGGAGCCGCCGCGCAAGCAGCTCAAGAGGCGACACCGGCAAAAGTGCGCGTGGCCGGGGTGGTGCGCACCGCGGAGAAGAATCCGGTGCCCGGAGCGACGGTGCGGCTGATTCAAGTGTCGAGCGGGCAGGGCTGGGTGAGCTGGACGGACGAAAACGGCAAGTATGAATTCCCCGGGCTGCCGCTAGGGCGCTACCGCATCGAAGTGCAACAGATGGGCTTCGAAGCGGCGAACGTGGAAGCCGAAATCAAGCCGGAAGGCAACACGGGAACAGACGTGACGCTGCGGGTGGCGACGCCGGGGGCGGTCCCACAGGGCGGGACGGAAAAGCCGGTAGAGAAAAAGCCGGACGCGGCGGCGACGCCAGAAAGCGCAAAGGCTCCTCAGCCAACGGGACAGAAACCTCCCGCAGGAACAGCGCAGGGCCAGCCGGGACAGCGGCCGGGGCAACAGCCCAACGCGCAGGCGATGGCCGACGCGATACGTCAACGGCTCGGGCAGGGCGGGTTTCAGCAAGTGGACCCCATGGGAATGCCGGGCGCAATTTCGCCGGATACCGGCGCCCCCGTGGATGCCGGGCCGCTGGGAGATGCGGCTTCGGCGGATGCGTTGTCGATTAACGGAACGGTGGGCCGCGGAGCAGCGGGCGGCGGGGTCCAAATGATGTTTGGAGGGATGGATCCGGGAATGATGGCAGCGATGGCGGCCGCGGGAGGGTTTGGCGGAATCGGCGGATTTCCGGGCGCAGATGGCGGGGGATTTCCGGGCGGCGCGCCGGGACAAGGAGGAATGCCGGGAGGTGGCGGAAACGTATTCGTGATGCAGATTGGGCCGGGCGGAGCAGGCGGGGCTGCGCCGCAAGGGCGCGGCGGTCAAGCGCAAGGCCAAAGACCGGCGCAAGGACAGCGACAACAACAGGGGCAGCGCACGCAAGGCCAGCAGGGCGGCGGTGGGCAGACGCAACTCCAGCAGGTGGGCCCGGGCGGGATGGACGCGCTGTGGGGCATGCAGCGCATGTTGCGGCTGGCGGCGAACCGCTTTCGATTCGGCTTCAACAACCGCTACAGCAATTCGGTGTGGAACGCGCGGCCGTATTCGCTGACGGCGGCGAATCCGGCGAAGATTGCGAGCTACCAGGAATCCTTCGGCATCAACCTGGGCGGGCCGGTGCGCATCCCGCACATTTACGATGGGCGGGAGAAGACTTTCTTTTTTGCAAACTATCAGCTTTCACGGAACCGCAATCCCGTGGACACGTTTGCGACGGTGCCGACGCAGGCAGAGCGCGACGGAGATTTTACGGCGCGCGGACTGCAACTCTACGACCCGATGTCCAACCTGAACGGGCCGCGGACGGCGTTTGGGAGCGTGATTCCCGCGGGGCGGCTAGATGCTGCGGCGGTGGGACTGCTGGCGTTTGTGCCGCTGCCCACGCTGGCGGGGACGGCGCAGAACTTCCACCTGCAAGGGCGCGTGCCGCAGTCCATGGACAACTTCAACATCCGCGTGCTGCATACGATTTCGCAGTGGTTCAACTTGCAGGTGAACTACGGGATGAACTCGGCGAGGTCGCAGAGCATTTCGAACTATCCGGCGCTGCGGGGAAAACAGTCTTCGCTGGGGCAGAACGTGGGTATCGGATTGACGCAGCAGCTCACCCAGCAAATCGTGCACGATTCGCGGTTGAACTGGAGCCGGAGCAGCACGGATTCGCTGAACCTGTACGCGTTCGCGAATGACATCGCGGGGTCGCTGGGAATCACGGGGATTTCGACGGCGCCGATCAATTTTGGCGTGCCACAAATCAATTACACAAACTTCACGGACTTGAACGACCCGGTGCCGTTCGTGCGGCACAACCAGACGCTGCGGTACATGGATACGGTGAGCTTTATGCGCACAAAGCACACCATCCGCGCGGGCGGAGAGGTGCGGCGGATGCAGATCAATATGAAGAATGACCCCGTCGCGCGCGGGTCGTTTACGTTTACGGGACTGATGACCAGCCAACTGGACGCGGCGGGCAATCCCGTGCAGGGAACCGGCTACGACTTCGCGGACTTTCTGCTGGGGCTGCCGCAGTCCACCAACGTGCGCTTCGGGAGCTCGAACACGTACTTCCGGAGCTGGGGATTCAATTTTTATGCGCAGGACGACTGGCGCGTGCATCCGCGGTTCACGCTGACCTACGGGTTGCGCTACGAATTGCAGACGCCGCCCATCGAGTTGTTCAACAAGCTGGCCAACCTGGATATGGACGATGCGATTACGGCGGTGGCCACGGTGCTGCCGGGAGGAACTTCGCCGTTCCACGGAACGTACCCGCGGGCGCTGGTGCACGGCGATTACAACAACTGGGCGCCGCGGCTGGGCATCGCGTGGCGCGTGCCGGGGAATTGGGGCCGCGGGCGAGGCATGAGCATCCGCGCGGGGTACGGGATGTTCCACAACCTGTCCATCTACAACCAGCTGGCCGCGTCGATGGCCAACCAGCCGCCGCACGCGCAGGCGCAGACGCGGCAGACCACGACAACGAATTTGTTGACGCTGCAAAACGGATTCCCGGCGGTGACGCCGGGCAACGTGCCCAACACCATTGCCGTGGACCCCTTCTATCAAGTGGGCTACGCGCAGATGTGGAACGCGTCGATGGAGACGCAGCTTTCGCAGGTGTACACGATTAACGTGACGTACACGGGAACGAAGGGCACACACCTCGATTTGCTGCGGTCGCCGAACCGCGCGCTGCCCACGTGCCCGCTGTGCACGGATTCGGTGCGGCGGATTCCGAATGCGCCGGGATTTACGTACGACACGTCGGGGGCGTCGTCGATCTACCACGCGTTGCAATTGCGCGTGCAGCGGCGGCTGAACAAGGGCGTGATGGTGATGGGCACGTACACTTACGGGAAATCGCTGGATAACGCCAGCTCCATCGGAGGGGGCGCACAGATCGTGGTGCAGGACGACGCGAATTTCGACGCGGAGCGCGGGCTTTCCACCTTCGACATGCGGCACCAGTTCCGCTCGTTCTTCGTGTGGGAGCTGCCCTTCGGCGAACGCAAGCGCTGGGCCAAGAAGGGCTGGCAGGCGAGTTTGCTCGGCAACTGGTCCCTGAACGGCAACCTGGCGTGGATAACCGGGACGCCGTACACGGCGCGCCTCTTGGGCGCGGCCTCCAACAACAGCGGCACCGGCAATAATTTTTCGGAGCGGCCGGACGCGGTGGGCAATCCGAACCTGCCGTCGGACCAGCGCACGCCGCTGCACTTTTTTGATACGACGGCATTCGCGCAGCCGCTTCCGGGACTGTTCGGCGACGCCGGGCGGAACACGATTGAAGGGCCGGGCATGGTGCAGTTCAACATGAGCGCGGGGAAATTCATGCGCTTCGGTAAGGACAACCGGGGACGGCTGGAGTTCCGCTGGGACGCGCAAAACCTGTTCAACACACCGAGCTTTACCGGGCTGAGCACGGCGCTGGGATCGTCGAACTACGGGCGCGTTTCGGGAGCGCGGCAGATGCGCACGATGAATCTGCAGATGCGGGTGAACTTTTGATGAAGCGCCTCTTCGCTATCCTGGTGATCGCATCGCTGGTAGCGCCGGCGGGCGCGGCGCAGAATCCGCCGCCGCAGGCACCGCAGCGCGTGGTGGTGCCGCCGCCTCCACCGCAACAACAGCAGGCACCGCCGTCCGGCGACCGGGTGATCCGTGTTTTTTCCGACTTGGTGCTGATTGACGTGCAGGTGCTGGGGCGGGACGGCAGGCCGGTCAAAGGACTGAAGCAGGAAAGCTTCAAGGTGATGGAAGACGGCAAAGAACAGAAGGTGGCGTCGTTCGATTACTACGACATCGAAACGATTGAAACGGCCGGGGCCGAAGACCAGAAACCGATTCAGGTGTCGCTGGGGGCGGTGGCACAGCCGGAAAAAGTGCGCGAAGCGGTGCGCGACCACCGGTTGATTGTGCTGTTTTTCGATATGACCTCCATGCAGCCGGACGAACTGCTGCGCGCGATTACCGCGGCGCAAAAATATCTTCGCGAACAGATGACCCCGGCGGACCTGGTGGGCGTGGTGGTGTTCGGCAACCGGCTGAACGTGTACGCCAACTTCACCAACGACCGCGAAGCGCTGGTGCGCGCGGTGGGAAGGCTGCGTCCGGGGAAGGAAGCGCACCTGGCCGGCGCGGTGGATAACGCGGCCGCCGCCGGCGAAGAAGCGGTGACGGAAGATACCGGCGATGCGTTTACGGCGGACGAGACGGAGTTCAATATTTTCAACACGGACCGGAAACTCGCGGCGATTGAGGGATTGTGCAGCCTGCTGCGCGATATTCCCGGGAAAAAAGCGGTGATTGAATTCGCGGGAGGAATCACGCAAACGGGACAGGAAAACCGGTCGCAACTGCGCAGCGCGGTGGACGCGGCGAACCGCGCGAACGTGTCGCTGTACACGGTGGACACGCGAGGATTGCAGGCCAGCGTGCCGGGCGGCGATGCCAGCGCGGGCGCGGCCGCGGGAACGGCGATGTTCAGCGGCGCGGCGGTGTTCCGGCAGGCGGCCTCGCGTCAGGACTCGATGGAAACGCTGGCCACGCTTTCGCAGGACACCGGCGGGCGGGCGTTTTTCGATATGGGCGACTTCAAGGAAGTGTTCAAGCAGGTGCAGGAGGACGCGTCCGGCTACTACCTGCTGGGCTACTACAGCGCGAACGGGCAGAAGGACGGCAAGTGGCGCGACATAAAAGTGAAAGTGGTGGCGCCGGGGTCAAAGGTGCGGCACCGCGAAGGCTACTACGCGGCGAAGGATTACACGCGGTTCAACACCGAGGACCGCGAACGGCAACTCGACGAGGCTATGCGCGCGGAAAACCCGCGGGTGGAGCTGCCGCTGGCGGTGGAAGCGTCGCAATTCCGGCTGAACAGCCAAGAAGTGTACGTGCCGGTGGCCGTGAAGCTGGCGGCCAGCGCCCTGGACTGGGCGGAAAAACGCGGGCGGCGGGAAACGGAGTTCGACTTCGCGGCGGAAGTGCGGCTGACCATGGCGCAGGGCCGCGTGGGGCCGGTGATGGGCGTGATGCGCGACACCGTGAAAGTGAAATTGGATTCGGAGCGGTTCCAGCAGGTGTCGCAGCGGGCCATCGTCTATCAGGGCGGCTTTATCCTGGCGCCGGGAAGCTACCGGTTGAAATTCCTGGCGCGAGAAAATGAGTCGGGACGCATCGGAACGTTCGAGCAGGACTTGCTGATTCCCCTGCGGCAGACGGAGCGGCTGGAGTTGAGCACGATCATGCTGTCGAGCCAGATCGAAACGGTGAAGAAAACAACGGAAGTGGAAAAGAAATCGTTTGCCGACGGCGCGAAGCTGGCGCGATCGCCGCTGGAAATGGGCGGCGAACGGATTATCCCCAGCGTGACGCGGGTGTTCACCACGCAGCAGAAAATGTACGTGTTTTTCCAGGCGTATGTGCCGGCGAAGGTCGACCCGGCGACGCTGCGCGCGGGGCTGCTGTTCTTCCGCGGGGGCGAGCGGCTGAGCGAAACGCCGATGGTGGAACCGGCGGAAGTGGATGCGAAAACGCGCATCGCGTCGTTCCGGTTGAGCCTGCCGCTGGAAAAATTCGCGCCGGGAAGGTACACGGTGCAGGCAGTGACCGTGCAGACGGGCGGAGGGCATTCCGCGTTCGCGCGAGGGTATTTCGCGCTGCGGCCGCCGATCAGCGTAACCCCACAGCCGGTGAAGGCGCCGGGGCTGTAAAAATACCGAAAATCGAAATTCGAAAAACGAAAATCGGAGTGGTGGCGAGCGAGCTGCTGCTCGAACAAGCAAATGCAACAAGAAGCCCCGGGAATGACCTCGGGGCTTTTTGTTTGCGGTAGTGAGAAGCACGGGCTAGAGTAGGAGTCCCGTTGGACGTGGTGGAAGGAGACTCACGAATGAGAAAACGGTTCCCTGCTCTGCTCGCGGCGAGCGGTGGTGTGTTGATGATGACGGCGCTGATGGCCGCGCCGGTCGCGGCGCAGAAGGCGGCGCCGCTGCCGCGCCCGATCCGATACGTCATTATCGTTTCCGTGGACGGGCTGCTGCCGGCGAGCTACATGGATCCTGACACGCACGGGCTGAAGGTGCCGACGCTGCGGGAACTGGCAAAAAACGGCGCGGCGAGTCCGGGGGCGCTTTCGGTGATTCCCGCATCCACGTACATCGCGCACACCTCCATTGCAACGGGAACGAACCCGGGCACGCACGGAATTGTGTCTAACCAGGCGTGGGACCCGCTGGACAAAAACCAGGCCGGCTGGCGATGGTACACGGAAGACATCAAAGTGCCGACGCTGTGGGATGCGGCGCGGGCGCGGGGGTTGAGGACGGCGCTGATTGACTGGCCAGTGACCGTGGGAGCGAAAGCGGACGCCGTGGTGCCGGAATACTGGCGCGCCAGCTCGCCGGAAGACATGAAGATGACGCGGGCCATCGCCAAGCCGGCGGGAATTTTTGATGCAGTGGTGAAGCGTATGCCGGATTTCTGGCGGGAATTTTCGCCGCCGGACATCAAGGACAGGGCGGCAACGGAAATCGCGCTGCACCTGATCGAAACGAAGAAGCCAAACCTGGTGATGCTGCACATCTACGAAGTGGACCACTGGCAGCACGAGAAGAAGCCGTGGAGTACGGAGGCCATTGCCGCCGTCGAGAATGCGGATGCGCAGATTGCGCGGGTGATTGCGTCGGCCAAAAAAGCGGGAACGTGGGGGCAGACGGCGCTGGTGGTGGTGTCGGACCACGGGTTTGCGACGTACTCGAAGCAGGTGCGGCCGGGCGTGCTGCTGAAAGAAAAAGGGCTGGTCACGATGGATGAGCGCAACCGGCTGACGGACTGGAAGGCGGTGGTGACGTCCAATACCGGGACCGCGAACTTTTACGTGAAAGACGCAAGGGACGAAGCGACGAAACAAACGCTCTGGGAAGTTTTTGCGCCCATGGCGGGAAAGCCGGGAACGGGAGTGGGACGCATCTTCACGCACGATCAGATTGTGGCCATGGGCGGCGACCCGGAAGCCTATCTGTGCATCGAGGCGGCGGAAGGATATCTTTTTACCTGGGGATATAACGGCGATTTGAATTCGGCGGCGCGCGGCCCCGCAGGGCACGGGTTCGCGCCGGACCACAAGGATATGAAGGCGTCGCTGATTTTTTACGGGCCGTCCATCGCGGCGGGAAAGCTGGAGGGCGCGCGGCTGATCGATGTGGCACCGACCGTGGCGGGATGGTTGGGGTTGAAGATGGAGCGCGCGGAAGGGAAGGCCCTGCCGGTAGGAATCAAACGAAAAAAAGTCCCACAGTAAGCGGCGCGGCGGGCTTGCCGGGCGGAAGAGAATCGGTTAGAATTATTCTTGGAATCAAAATCCCGCATGATGTTTTCAAAAAAATCCGCCGAGTGAGTCCTCCCCGCAAAAGGCCAACGTCTCCCCGCTCCGGCCCTAAGAAGAAAATTGCCGGCACACGTGTGTTTTCAGAGGCCATTTCCAGCCAGATTGAGATGGTGGAGCCGGTGGTGAGCCGGGCGCTGCGCGTGATGGCCGAACACGGCTGCGTGGACGGACAGTCCACGGCGGCAGAGCTGGCGTTGCGCGAGGCGCTGGCCAATGCCATCGTGCACGGCAACAAATCGGAGTCGAGAAAACGCGTGCAACTGGACTGCTACCAGGAAAGCGACGGCACCCTGCTGCTGGTGGTGCAGGACGAGGGCCACGGGTTTGATCCGGCCGCAGTCCGCGACCCCACGCAACCCGAAAACCTCACGCGCGCCACGGGGCGCGGCATCTACCTGATCAAGCATTTCATGGATGAAGTGGAATACCGCAACCGCGGGCGGGAATTAAGGATGAGGAAGAAGAAGTAGTTCCCGGATTCCCGTCCAGGCATTTCGGTAACAGACTCCCACAAGAAAACCGTCGATTGTCCTATTCCGGGCCATCCCGTTTTGGGCTGACCGTACTATTCCGCTACAACAGAGAAGTTGCTACACTCTGCAATGAGGACTGCAGGCTGCCTCTAAGTGACCGTGGTAGAGTAGGTTAACGAGTGTCGATAGGCTACGGAGAACGGACTTGGCCGTGCACGAGACAGGGATGGAGAAGCCCGTGACGGGATGGATACAAAGAGTTACCTGGCGGAAACTTCTGATGATTTCGGCGCAGAGTTTTCTAATTTCGATTAGCAGCATGGCGACGGGGGCTGAGGAGGGAAATAGGAAACAGAGTTCGGGCGGACAAGAGCAGGCGGATTGGCAGGCGCAGGTGCGCGAGCGCGTGGCGCGGCGGGAGATTCCTGCGGCGCTGGAAATCGCAGAGCAACGGTTGGCGGAAGCGCCGCGAGACATGGAAGCGCGAGGGTGGCGTGCGCGGCTGCTGCATTGGTCGGGACGGCGCGAAGAAGCAGAGAAAGAATACCGCATTGTTTTGGAGAGCGCGCCGAACGACACGGACATCTTGCAGGGACTGGCGGACGTGTTGCTGGCGGAGCAGAGGTACGACGAAGCAATGGCGCTGGTCGAGCGCGCGCGGGAATTGCAACCGCGGTCGGCGGAGGTGGAGGTGCGTCGCGGACGGGCGCTGCGGGCGATGGGGCGCTCGGAGGAAGCCCGGAAAGCGTTTCGCGAAGCGCTGGCGCTGGAACCGAACAACGACGAGGCGCGAGCGGGAGTCGAGTCCGTGGCGGAAGGGCCGCGACACGAATTGCGCGTGGGCGCGGACTTCGACAGGTTCAACTTCACGGAGCACTGGCGCGGGGTGACGCTGAGTCTGCGGTCGGAATTGGCGCGGCGCTGGACGAGCAATTTTTCCAGCACTTTCTATCACCGCGCGGGGCAGGAGGCCACGCGGTTTTCCGGCGCGCTGACTTACCGGGTGAGCCATCGCAACGCAGTGAGCGCGGGATTTGCGGCGGCGCGCGACCAAGGCGTGATCCCCAAAGGCGAGGCGTTTTTCGAGTACGGCCACGGGATGAATTTCGGAAAGAGATTTTTTGTGCGCGGGATGGAACTGAGCTACGGGCAGCGCTGGCTGTGGTTCGACGCAGCGCGCGTTGTGACGTTCACGCCAAGCGCGGTGGTGTACCTGCCGCGGGACTGGAGCTGGCAAGTTTCCGTGACCCTGGCGCGCAGCCGCTTTCCGGGGTTGCCGGCCGGGTGGCGCCCTGCGGGGATGACGCGGCTGACAATTCCGCTGCACCGGCGGGTCGACGGAAATGTTTTCTACGCGGTGGGCACGGAGGATTTCGCGCGCACGGACCAGTTGGGACGGTTTTCCGCGCGGACGTACGGCGGCGGGCTGCGCATCGCAGTGCGGCAACGGCAGGAACTGACTTCTTACGTAGCGTATCAGGACCGGTCGCAATTCCGCACGCAGACGAGCATTGGATTTTCTTATGCCATCCGTTTTTAACCGCATCATCGATTTCATCGAGCGGCTGGGGCCGGCGGGATTCGTCGTGCAAGCCATCGTGGCCACGGCGGCGGGTATCGGGCTGCTGCTCGCTTTCATTCTGGGACGCAGAGCGTGGCGGCACAGGCTTTTTCAAAAGAGAGACCGGAGGGCACAGGAAATCCGCCTGCACTGGGATGAGATTGTGAGCAGCGAATGGCCTTTGCAGGAATGGAACGTAGAGGAGATGGACCGGGGCATCGTGGAAACGCTGCTGCTGGACCAGCTCGAAACGGCGCAAGGCGAAGAGGCCCGACGGCTGCTGCAATGCCTGCGCTTGAGCGGCCTGCTGGATCGGAGAATCCTGGAGGCACGCACGCGTCATGGCTGGCAGAAGCGCGCAGCGCTGGTTCTGCTGGGGCGGACGCGCGCGCCGGAGGTGATCTCCGCGCTGGCCAGTGCGCTGGATGATGCAAGCGAGGAAACGAGAGTGGCGGCCATCCGCGGGCTGGGACGGATGGGGATTCCGGATGCCGCGGTGCCCATTCTGGACCATCTGATCGAGGGAAGGCTGAAGCTGCCCAGCACGGTGATCCAGAACGCATTGCTGAATTGCAGCCGGCGGCAGCCGTCCATTCTGGTGCCCTACCTGCGCCGCGCGGATGCGGAGACGCGAGCGCTGGTGGCGCGGGCGCTCGGAGAAGTGGCCACCAGCGACCTGGGCGAGGACCTGCTGCTGTTGGCCAACGACGCGCAAGCGGAGGTGCGCGCCTCCGCGGCGCGCTCCCTGGGCGAAACGGAACTGAATTTGGCGCTGTCGGCGCTGGGCGCACTGGCGGAAGACGAGGAGTGGTTTGTGCGGCTGCGCGCAGTGGTCGCGCTGGGAAATCTCCGCGACGAGCGCGCCATCCCCATGCTGGTGGACGCGCTGTGCGACGCCAACCGGTTTGTGCGCCTGCGCGCCGCCGCGGGATTGGCCAAGTTGAGTGAACACTTGGAGACGATCCTGGACATGGTGGGGGAAAAGAAGGACCGCTACGCGATGCAGGCGCTGGTCTCCGAGCTGCAGCGCGACGGCGTCGTGCTAGAACAAGTAAGCGAATTGCTCGGACCGGCAAAGCAGAGCGCGGAGCGCATCCTGCTGCGCCTGGTCAGAAGCGGCGCGCTGCGCCTGCTGGTTTCCACGCTGCTGCTGCACACGAACTGGCGGGCGCGCGTGGCGGTGGCGCGGCTGCTGGCGCGCTCGGGAGCCGAGGAACTGGCGCCGCTGCTGGAAAACGCGATCGTGAAAGAAAGGTCGCCGCGGCAGCGAAAGATTACCGGCTGGGTGCTGCAGCGGCTGGCAGAAGGAGGCGCCAGCTCGAAACGCGAGCTGGTCCCCGCGCGATGAATGACTTTCTGACGTTCTCGAACATGACGCTGTTTGTATATTACGTGCTGTCCAATCTGGCCTACCTCATTCTGCTGCTGCTGGCCATTTATTCGAGCACACGCTACCAGCGGCATCTGTCCAGTTTTCGCGTGGAACGGATCAAGCGCTCGCCGCTGGCGCCGCCGATCTCGCTGCTGGTGCCGGCGCATAACGAGGAGAAGAGTATCGTGCAGTCGGTGGACTCGCTGCTGCTGCTGGACTATACGGAGCTGGAAGTGATCGTGGTGAACGACGGATCGGAAGACGGCACGCTGGAGGCATTGAAGAGCCACTTTCAATTGCTGGAAACGGACGTGCTGTACATCCCGGAGGTGGTGTCCAAGCCGGTGCGCGCGGTGTACATGAGCCAGATCGAGCCGCGGCTGCTGGTGGTGGACAAGGAATCGGGGGGAAGCAAGGCGGACGCGATCAACGCAGCGTTGAACGCGGCCTCCAGCCCGTATGTGTGCGTGGTGGACGCGGACTCCATTCTGGAAAAAGACGCGCTGCTGCGGGTGATGGCGCCGGTGCTGGCGGACCCGGCGCGGGTGGTCGCGGCGGGCGGGATCGTGCGCGTGCTGAATGGATCGCGGGTCGAAGGCGGACGAATGCAGGAAGTGCGGCTGCCGCGGAGACCCCTGGAAGTCGTCCAGGTGGTGGAGTACCTGCGTGCTTTCCTGGTGGGCCGCGAGGGGTGGGCGTTCTTCAACATGCTGACGATTATTTCCGGAGCGTTCGGAATTTTCCGGCGGGACCTGGTGCGGCGCGTCGGCGGCTACCGCGCAAGCGCCATCGGGGAAGACATCGACCTGGTGATGCGCTTCCACCGGCACCTGCGCGAAAGCGGCGCGGACTACGAAATCAACTTTGTGCCGGACCCGGTCTGCTGGACGGAAGCGCCCGCCGACCTGCGCTCGCTGGCGCGGCAGCGCGCGCGCTGGCAGAAGGGACTCCTCGACGTGCTATGGAGAAACCGGGACATGCTCTTTCGGCCGCGGTACGGGCGGCTGGGCTTTCTCGCGCTGCCGTATCTATGGGTGTTCGAGCTGCTTGCGCCGTTGATCGAAGTGCTCGGTTACACCACGATTATTCTGGCCGCTGCGCTCGGCGTGCTGAGCCGCGAGTTTTTCATACAGTTCATGATTTTCGGGTACGCGTTTGCCACGATGATTTCCATCGGCTCCGTGCTGCTGGAGGAAATCACTTTCCGGCGGTACAACGACTGGAAAGACATGGCGCGGCTGCTGACCTACTGCCTCTTCGAGCACTTGCCCTACCGGCAACTGCACATGCTCTGGCGGGTGCAGGGGATGTGGCAGTTTCTGCGCGGGGACGCGAAATGGGGAACGATGCAGCGAGCGGGATTTCAGGGGGCGGGAAGTAAGTAGGACAGGTCAGGAATCGGATTTGCGGACGGCGCGGAGATCAATGCCGAGCTGCTGGCATTTTTTGTAGAGGTGGCTGCGCTCGAGGCCGAGGGCGCGCGCCGTGTTGGTCATGTGATGATGATGGCGCTTGAGCTCGGCGAGCAGGACATCGCGTTCGAAAGCTTCGACGCGCTCGGCGAGGGAGCCGGAGGATGCGCTGGGGGCGGGGCTGAAGCCCGCCCTTACAACTCCTGACGAAAGTTGCGGGAGAGCGAGCTGGACGGAGGCGGCGTCCACCTGGTCGGAAGAAAGCAGCAGGACGCGCTCGATGACGTTGCGCAATTCGCGGACGTTGCCCGGCCAGGCGTAGGTCTGGAGTGCGGCGAGCGCTTCGGAAGAAAACGCACGAGGCTTCCAGCCGTTCTGCGCGGCGATTTGCGCGGCAAAATGCGCGGCGAGAAGGGGAATGTCGTCGAGGCGGTCGCGCAGCGGCGGAAGTTGCAACGGGAAAACAAACACGCGATGAAAAAGATCCTGGCGGAAGCTGCCCTGGCGGACCAGCTCTTCCAGATTGCGATGCGTGGCGACGAGCACGCGGACGTCCACGCGCAGCGCGCGGTCGCCGCCGACGCGCTCGACTTCGCCTCCCTCGAGCACGCGCAGCAGCTTGGCCTGCATGGGCAGAGGCATGTCGCCGATTTCGTCGAGGAAGAGCGTGCCGCCGTGGGCCTGCTCGAATTTTCCGGTGTGGCGCGCAGCGGCGCCGGTGAACGCGCCCTTTTCGTGGCCGAATAATTCCGATTCAATCAGCTCAGCAGGGACCGCGGCGCAATTCAGAGTGATGAAGGGCGCGTCGCGGCGTGCGCTTTTTTCGTGCAGCGTGCGGGCGATGAGCTCCTTGCCGGTGCCGGTTTCGCCAAGGATGCAGACGCGGGTTTCGCTGGCGGCGACGCGTTCCACTTGCGCCATCACGCGGCGCATGGCGTCGCTGGACCAGAGCAGCTCGTGCTTGCCGAGGCGCTGGCGCAGCTCGACATTTTCTTCTTCGAGGCGCTTCAGCTTGAGCGCATTGTCGACGGTGACGAGCAACTTGTCCGTGGAAATGGGCTTTTCGAGAAAATCCACAGCGCCGAGGCGCGTGGCGCGCACGGCCATTTCGATGTTGGCCTGGCCGGAAATCATCACCACCGGCGAAGCGACGCCGAGATTCTTCAGGTCTTCGAGAAAACTCAATCCGTCTTTGCCGGGCATGACCACGTCGGAAAGGATGAGGTCGAAGCGCTGCGCGCGAGCGAGCTCCAGCGCGCGAGCGGCGGAGTCGCAGACGGTGGCTTCGTGGCCGGCCAGACGAAAGGCGCGCGCCAGCGACGCGAGAGTGTTGGCGTCGTCGTCCACGATGAGCAAGTTGGCTTTGGCAGGCATGGGAAGAGTGGCCAGTGACTAGTAGTTAGTAGCTAGCTTCCGGCAACCTCCGATTTGGCTTTCATGATTTCCGAAGCATCTTGGGCGATGGGTTCGCGGTGAGCAGGCGCGGCGAGGCCCGCGTTGGAAGGGCGCGACGGAAATTCGATGCGGAAGGTGGTGCCGTGCCCGGCTTCGCTTTCCACGCTGATTTTGGCTGTGTGGTCGCTGACCACGGACTGCACGATGGCCAGGCCGAGTCCAGTGCCGTACTGCTTGGTGGTGTAGTAGGGCGTGAAGAGGCGCTCGCATTCTTCGCGCGTGAGGCCGGCGCCGGTGTCGGCGATTTCGAAGAGCACACCCCCCTCCGTGCCGGGGCGCGTGCGAATGGTGAGCGTGCCGCCGGCGGGCATGGCGTCGAGCGCGTTGAGCACCAGGTTCTGTACGGCACGGTGCAGCAATTCTGGATCGGCCTCGATGGCGGGGATGTCTTCTTCCAGGTACATCTCGGGCGTAATAGACGGGCGGCCGACGGCGGTGAACTGCGCATAGAAGGGGCGCAGGGCGTCGCGCACCACGTCGTTCATGTTCACCGATTTCAAATCCGGCGCGGGCATTTTGGCGAAATCGCTGAAGCGGCCGACGATGGATTTGAGGTTGGAAAGCTCGGCGAGAAGCGTGTTGGTGCTCTCGCGAAAAACTTCGTCGAATTCACCCGCGCTGCGCTCGCGCGCGCGCTGCAGATTTTCCACGGTGATTTGCAGCGGGAAGAGCGGATTCTTCAGCTCGTGGGCGAGACGGCGGGCCAGCTCGCGCCAGGCGGCCACGCGCTCGGACTGCACCAGTTGCTCGCGCTGCGTGGCGAGTTGCAGCGTCATGTGATTGAAGGCTCGGGCCAGCTCGGCGATTTCTCCGCCGACGGGGACGTCCACGCGCGCGTGCCAGTTTCCGGCGGCGACTTCGCGGGCGCCGGCGGCAAGCTGCTGCACGGGACTGGTGATGCGCGCGGAAGCCCACCAGCTCAAAAGAAAACCGACAAAGATGCCCGCGGCCGCGACGAGAAATGCCGTGGAGCGAATGAAACTTCCGAGCGCGACGATTTCGCGGCGCGAGCTTGCAACGAGCAACACGCCGAGCAATTCGCCGGCCGGTCCGAGCAGCGGAATGGCGTGGACGGATTCGTCGCTGGCGGCATCGCGCGACCACCGAATGGTCTGCACTAACTCGCGAGGTTGCCGGCGCACGTCTTCGATAAGCGGAGCGAGCGGCGCGGGCTGCGGCAGCGGGCCGTTCGAGTCGGTGAGCAATGCGGCTGAGAAACTTTGTTCGAGGTTGCGGTAAAGCAGCGCGCGCATGCCCACGGGAAGCACCAGCGAGGCGAGAAATTCCTTGTCCAGGCGCTGACCGCCGATGATGTAGATTTTGCGCTCGCCGACAGCCACGGGCCGCACGGACACGAGCGCAAGGGCAAAGCCGTCGGGGAGCTCTTCTTTGCGCAGAAACGCACCGCGCGCCTTCCAGTCTGCTTCTTGCGTGACCCAGTCGTTTTTGTAGCCAAAGCGCGCGGGCCACTGCGCGGAAGAAATAATGGCGCCGTCGTGGTTGACGATCTCCACGAAATCGAGCTGATGCGTGCGGGAAATTCCCGTGGCGTCGTTGACGTAGAGCGAAACGTCGGCGTCGGAAAGATTCAGCCGCAGCGCCATGCGCTGCGTGGATTCAGTTTCGGCCACGCCGTCCACGCGGCGGACGATCTCCGCGCCGCGGCGGGCGAATTCCTGCTGAAATTGCGCCACGAGCGCCTGCGTACGCTGCGCGTCGAGCTGCTCGAAGGCGCGGCGCGTGGTCGCGCTGACCGCCCAGGCCACCACGGCGACGGCGAACACCACCATCAGCGTGAAGGCAATCAGCAGTCGAGTGCGAAAAGTCACGGCTTCTCCGGTGCTTTGGGAGCGACGGCTTCGTCGGGCGCAAGCCAGACGTCCGCGAGGCGCCATGCGCCCCAGCGGAAAGGCATCCAGTTTTTTACGCGCGCGGAGATGGCAAAGCTCTCCGGCAAATAAAAAAGCGGTACACGATAGGGCGCCTTCTTCTCAAATGATTCCAATTCGAGCTTGTACATTTGCTCGAAATCTCCAGGCTTGAGCATCGAATAAGCCCAGTGGGTCGAGGAACAAACAAGATCCATCGCCAGGCCGGTATTTGGCACGCCAATATTCATGCGCAAGAGTTCTACATCGGGGCGCGCATCTTTTTCCATCGCATTTCGCGGCTTCACCTGAAGAGTAACACCAATTTCTCGCGCGTTCAGCGCGACGCGTTCGGCAATCGAACGCGCCAGCGGGTCCGCGGGATCGTAGGCAAAGGTTAAAGGCGGCAAGGAGGACGGAAGCTTTTCGCGCGCCTTGCGCGCCTCGTCCAGATTGCGCTCGGCGGAGAAAAGGAATGCATAGCCGCTCAACCACTGCGGGAGGCACCCGCCGGCGATTTCGCCCTGCTTTTGCAGGAGCACGTTGTGAATGGCGGCGCGGTCAATGGCCAGCGAAAGAGCGTCGCGGAAATCCGGGGAGGAGTAATTCAGCGGGTCAGCCGACAAGCTGAAGGTGGAGAGAAAGTAAAACTCAACCGGCGCGGAGGACCACGTCTTCTTGCCGCTTTGCGCGAGGGCACGAAGCTGGTCGGGGGCCAGCTCGATGAGGTCGGTCTTCCCCAGCTCAAAATCCAATTGCTGTTCGCGCAGCGGGCGGCCCATTTCGATTTCGATGCTGTCCGCGAAGGGACGGCCTTCCCAGGAATCTTCGAACGCGGAAAAAACGGCGCGCGCGCCGGGCTGCCAGCTTGTGATGCGGAAGGGGCCGGTGCCGACGAGCGCATTTTCTGAGGTGCGGCGAAAAATGAAAACGAGAGATAGCTCGAAAGGGAGATTGGGCTGCGCGTCGTCGCACTGAATCTCGAGGGAATCTCCGGCAGAGGAAACTCGGCAGGTCTCCCGCCATTTAGCAAGTGCGGCCACAACATCCGAAGGAGCAAGTGGAGTGCCATCGTGAAACTTGACGCCCGAGCGCATCGTAAATTCCCAGCGCTTGGCGGCCGCGTCGGACTTCCAGGAAAGCGCCAGTGCCGGTTTCGGCTGGCCGTTGGCGTCGAGGCGCACGAGGGGATCGAAGGCCAGATTCAGGAGCCGCAGCTTAGCTGTCGCTTCCGACCCGTCCGTCGCCACTTCGGCTGGGTCGAGGGATGCAACGCGAGCACTCAGCTCAACACGGAGCGTGCCGCCATAACGGGGGCGGGTGGAGGCAACGGCAGTGGGTTCGCACAGAAACGTCAAGAGGACAGGCTGGAAAGCCTGTCCTACGAGGAGGCTAGCGGCCGCAAGTGAGAGTGAGAGTGTACGCTTCATAGCGAGAGGTTTTTAGGTTCTGCACAATGGCCAGAGCTATCATGAATGTTTTACCGGGCCAGAGTTCTTTCACGGGGCCCGGAAACTCCAAAGGCGAACTTACGGCCACCGCTTGGGTTCCGACGACGTCGAATGCCTGCACGGCATCGAGTTCAGTCCAGTCCCCTGCTCGCGTGACCAAGAGCTGGCGTTCTCGGCCGCAATTGCTACTGATGCCCGTCAATTGACTTCCCCATCCTGAAAAGCGTGCGGCGGGAGCGCGATCTGCATTCAAGCGATATAGGCGGGCGACGCCGTCCAAGCCAACGTCGAAACGTAGAGGCTCACCGGCTTCGACCCATCCCGCTGCCGAAGAAAATAATGCTTCCCGTTGCGCGTCACTACCTTGTATCTGAAATCTCTGCCGGAAAAAGTTTCGGCCGGGGACAATACTCAGTTCAAGCCAGTGCATCTCCTCGGCAAACTGCCGGGGCACATCCTGGTTCATGTCCCAGCAAGTTACGCTCAACACTTGATCCACGACACCTCGGCACAAATTTCCGGCTAACGATAAGAGAAAATGATCGTCCCGGAGCACAAGGTACCCGCGGGGATCGCGCGCGGGGTTTGTGAGGGTCGGAAGAGGCGCGGACTGCTGTAACTTCAAGCGGCCATTGTCGGCCTGATAGAGGGACAGCCTTGTGGGTTCCAGCATCAAGAGGCGCTGGCCAACGCCGGGACTGCCGTGGTCGAGCAACGCGAAGTCGAGAATGGGCTCGTCCTGCTCCCAGATGAGTTTGGATTGCAGGACGAACATCTGCGTTGTTGCGCTTAGAGGAAGCGAGGCGGTTTTTGGCAGCAAGACCATAGCGACTTCGTGCGCATCGTCGCGGGGGATTTCGGCGATCCAGAGGAGGCCCTGAACATTTTCGGAAAGCGTGATGCGAAGCTCGGGCGCGGCGTCGGGTTTGGCGGCGAGGCGGAGGCTGGCGGCGCGGAGCTCGGCCTCAAGAGCGGCGCGCACGGCGGCGACCTCGGAGTCGGAAAGCGAAGAGATGCTGCGTACGGCGAGCGCGACCGTCTGGCGCGGGCCGGTGATGGCGACAATTTTTTTGGCGAGCTCGCGCGTGGGCTCCTGCCAGGGGCTCGGCAGCGTCTGCGACCAGGAGACGCTGGGGACCACGATAAAAAGAAGCAGCAGGAGAAGAATGATAATGATGAACAGAATGAGACGGCGCGTAGCCGGCATGAGAGTGCGCCACCTGCCGAAGTGTCGGGACGAAGAGTCGGGACGCGAGAGGCATGTTAGCACGAAGAGAAAGTTAAAGAGGTGAAGTGTTGAAGAGTTAAAGAGTAGAAACGTCCGCAAACGCTGGCAGGGTGGCTTCGTCCGACACGGCGGCCGAGTGCGGCGGCGCCCGGCGCCAGGCGGAGCGAAGCCACCCGCAAGGGGTTTTGCCAGCGAGACAACATCGTGCGATTCCTCCATGCGGCGACCCCGTTGAGCCGGGGTCGCCGCTACCTCCTCAGGTCAGCCGCCCCGACATGACGGGGCGACGGGACCTGAGCTACAAACCTACTGCGGTGGGCGGCTGCCGTTGTTGGGCCTGCGCGGTGGATCGTCGTTTTCGTCCGGCGGCGCGACTGCATTGCCGCTGAATGCGGAGCGCAGCACGTCGTTGGCGAAGAAAAATTTTCCATCGGACGGCACCATAATCATCTGCAACTTGTCGGAGAGCCGCTCGGCGATAATTTTCTGAATGAGCATGGGGTTCTGCTTCAGCACGAGCGCTTCGAGCTTCATGCGCTCGGCGTCGGCGGTGGCGGTGACGCGGATGCGGTTGGCCTCGGCTTCCGCAAAGTATTTCCGCTTCTCCAGTTCCGCCTTGCTGTCGATCACCTTGGCCTGCGCGGAGGCTTCGGCGTTCTTCAGCGTGGATTCCTTGCGCGCTTCGGCTTCCAGCCGCGACTGTTCGATCTGCTTCTGCTTGAGTGGCAGGGTGTACTGCATGGCGTCGGATTCGGACTTGGCTTGCAGCACGCGGACCTGCGCGGAGGCTTCCGCCTGTTTCACCTGGCGGACTTTCAGGGCTTCGGCTTCGAGCTCGGCTGTGCGCACCTGCTTCTGTTTGATTTCCGTCTCGACGGCGAGGCGCTCGTTCTCCTGCTCCTTCAGCAGCAAGCCTTCGAGGCCGCGGGCGTATTCGACGGGGAGCACGATGTCGCGGAGCATGACTTCCTTGACCAAAATGCCGTCGGAACCGAGACGCGTGGAGATAGCGTCAGTGGCGGCCTTGCGGATTTCTTCGCGGCGCGTGGCGAAGACTTCGCGCACCGTGAAATTGGGAATGAACTGGCGAAACACGCTGGCCACCACCGGAGCAACGAGCTCTTCGTCAATCGCGCCGGGGAGATTGGAATGGATGTAGTCGAGGCGCTTGGGGTCAAGCCGGTAGCGCACGGTGATGGCCAGGCCGATGGACAAGCCTTCGCGCGCCTGCACCTTGAGGACTTCCGCTTTCTTCTTCGGGTCGTCGGCGCCGGCGGTGGTGAAGACGTGTTCGCGCGTGTCGTAGAGCGCGACGGATTCCAGCAGCGGTGGAACCAGGTGCACGCCGGGATAGAGCGCGCCCACGCGCGTGCCGGCAAACTGGCTGACGCGCACGCCGGCCATGCCGCTGGGCACCACTACGATGCTCAGGCCGAGCAGAAATGGCAGCCAGGCGATGAGCGCGAGTTTACCCGCCAGACGCAGGCGAACGGCGTGCGGCGGAAGCGCGGCAACGCCCGTGCCCGCGGCGAGCAGGCGCCGGTATTGGATGGAGGAAAAAACGTCATAAGCAATTACAGCGATAGCTCCGGCAAACATCCCGAAGCCCGCGGTGAGAAGCAAGTACTTCAACAGAAGCATGGGATCACCCCTTTCCAGGGCATCCGTCAGGACGCCGCTGAGAAAATCGTGCATGAACGTGCCGCCCTAAAGGGCGGCGCTACATGGGCGACCTGCCGGTCGCCCCTACATCGCGCGCGAGCGGCCGCCGGAAATGACGCGCAACGGCGGGCGCGCTGCCGGCAGAATGCGAAACATCGCGGCGAGGCCGAGGCGCGCCAGGATGAGCGCGAGTGAAAACGAGGCCAGGGCTGCGGCGATCAGGATTGCGGTGGAGATGAGTTGCGCCATTTTGATTCCTCCATGTTTCCCGGGCGACCTTCCGGTCGCCCCTGCATTACGGCGCCATCACCGTGGCGACGACGGCGGGCGCGGACTTCGCGGCGGGCGCGGCCGGAGCGGCCGGAACGTCGCCGAAGATCATGGCAACTTCCGTAGTGCGTTCGCCGTGCAGCACGACGAGGTCGCCGGCGCGGACCAGTTCGAACAGCTCCTCGACGTCCGCCTTGTTCATGCGGATGCAGCCGTGCGAGGCGCGCTTGCCGATGGAGCGCGGCTCGTTGGTGCCGTGGATGCCGTAGCCGCGCTGGCCGAGTCCGATCCAGCGAGTGCCCAGCGGATTCGCTTTGCCCGGACCGATGACGTTGCCGGGGGCGTAGTAAGTGGGATTGGTGATGCGTTCGCGGACGCGGAACTCGCCGCTGGGGCTGGGTGTCGCCGCGGCGCCCACGGCCACCGGATAAACTTTTACAACTTTGCCGTCTTCGATCAGCGCCAGCTTGCGGTCGGGAATGCTGATGACGACCTTGCGCTCTGGACGCGCCTGCGGCTTGCTCTCTGCGGATGCGCTGGCGGCCGGGCGTTCCTGCGCGTGGGCTTCGGCCAGGGCCAACAGCAGAACCGCGGCCACGCGCCACATGCTGATGGACAGGTCCGAATGCCGCGAGGTTTTTTCTGATTGCTGGTTTCCAGCTTGGTTTGTCCGCCGCATCGAAGTTGCCTCCGTCGTTCCTCTCGGCCTGGACAATGGCACACGAGGAGCCATAGTTTTATTGCTGATTACACAGGAGTTAGCTGTATTTACTTGGGGTTTTCGCGTGTGCGGCGGAACACGCTGTGCCGCGGGAAACGCACTGCGCAAGCGTATGCGTCTATAATGGTCAGTGACTGGAGACGATTGTCTCCAGATCGCGGGAGAATTGAATGGTGGGCACGGGCTTTCGAATCGGCAGAGTGCTGGGGATCCCGATCCATCTGCACGCGAGCTGGTTTCTTCTGTTCGCGCTCATTACGTTTTCCTGGGTGTCGTACTTCACCAGCGAACATCCCCAATGGGCGGTCGGGCAGCATTGGGCGGCGGGGATTCTGAGCAGCCTGCTGTTCTTCGGCTCGGTGCTATTCCACGAACTGGGACACAGCGTAGTGGCCTTGCGCTACAAGATTCCGGTGGTGTCCATCACCCTGTTTGTGTTTGGCGGACTGGCACGAATCGGGCGGGAGGCACGAACGGCCAAGCAGGAGTTCAACATTGCCGTGGCCGGGCCGCTCGCGAGCTACGTGCTGGCGGGCGCGTTCTACCTGGTGGCTCGCGCAGCACCGGACGGCGGAATGGTGGAGGCGGTGGCGGCGTGGCTGGCGCTGATTAACTTCGCGCTGGCGACGTTCAACCTGGTGCCGGGATTTCCCCTGGACGGCGGGCGCATCCTGCGCGCCATCGTGTGGCAGGTAACCGGAGACTACACGCGGGCCACGAAGACGGCGTCGGTGGGCGGGCAGTTGATCGCCTATCTGATGATTGTGGTGGGAATTTATTCGGCGCTGACGGATGAATTGCTGGGACGTTTCGACGGAATCTGGTGGGCCTTTATCGGATGGTTCCTGCTGAGCGCGGCGCAGGAAACCTTTGCGCAGGTGGCCATCCGCAATACGCTGGCAGGCGTGCGCGCCGGGGACATCATGAGCCCGGAGCTGCCCACCGTGCCGCGGAGCATTTCGGTGATGGACTACGTGGACGAAATCGTGCGCACCGGGCGGCGCTGCCACCTGGTGCAGGGCGCGGGACAACTAGTGGGGCTGATCAGCGTGCATGCGGCAAGCAAAATTCCGCGGGAGGAGTGGACGACCACGTCGGTGCAGGCGGCGATGATTCCGCGCGAGCAGGTGCACGTGACCTCGCCCGACGAGCCCGTGCTGAACCTGCTGGAACGCATGCAGACGGAAGACATCAATCAGATGCCGGTGGTAGCAGGAGACCGCGTGGTGGGCATGATTTCACGCGACACAATTTTGCGCGTGATTCAGACACGAATGGAGATGGGAAAGGTGGAGGGGAGTTAGAAGGCAGGGACCAGGGGTCGGGGCTCAGGGAAGAACATGAGGGCCGGCGAAAAACGCCGGCCTTTTGATTTTCTCCGAAAAGTGGAGTGCGCTCCACTCACTTGGTGGATCGGGGGTCGACGAGCGCAGCGGTGGCCGGCGCTGCGGCAGACTTTACGCTGCTGAATTCACTCGCGCCGGACTTGGGAACGCGCGGAGGCTCGGCATAAGCGGGGCGCTTGGGCTCGGACTCGGCTTCGATGGTGGCCGGCGCGGCCTTGGCTTCTTCGTGGTATTCCTCGTCGGTGTTGATGGTCCAGAGATCGTGGTTCCCGCCGAGAATGTTCCGCGCGGCATACAGCGCTGTCATCATGGAGTGGTCCTGGTTATTGTACTTGTGCATGCCGTTGCGGCCGACCAGTTGAAGATTGGGAATGTTCTGCTCAATCCAGTGCCGGATGAGCTGCACCTGCTGGTGCCAGTCGGCGTCGTACATCGGGTAGGCTTTGGGCATCCGGACGACGCAGCCGTCTTCAATTTCCGAGGCCTTGGCGAGACCGAGCTGCTCGATCTCGCGCTTGGCCATTTCAATGAGCTTGTCATCGGGGCTGGTCCAGAGCTCGTCATTCTCAAAGACGAAGTACTCCATGCCCAGACAGGTTTTGCTGGAGTCGGGCACCATGGCCGGCGACCAGTTCTTGAAATTCTGAATGCGGCCGACTTTGACTTTGGATTCGTGGATGTAGATCCAGTTGTCGGGCGCGATGTCCTTGCGGTTGACGATCAGGCTGACAATCAAGAAATCGCGGTAACGCAGGCTATTGGCGGCCTTGTGCACGTCGGGGGGCGGCGGCGGATCGAGCGCATTCACCAGCTCGCGGATGGGCATGGAGCTGATGAAGTGCGTGCCAGCGAATTTTTCTTCACCCTTCGGGCCGTGGGTGACGAGGTGCGTCACCTTCGTGGCTTCGTGCGCGATGCGCACCACGGGGCGCTCCATCATCACCGGGTAGCCGCGCTCGCGCAGCATTTCCGTCAGCGTCTCCCACATCTGGCCCGGGCCGCGCTCGGGATAATGGAACTTGTCAATCAGCGTCTTGACCTTGGGCTTCTTCTGCCCGAAGAGCGCGTTCTTGATGGCCGTGGTCAGCGACAGCCCGCGGATGCGCTGCGCCGCCCATTCAGCGCGGATTTCCGTGCAGGGCACACCCCAGACCTTTTCGGTGTACGTCTTAAAGAAAATTTCGTAGAGGCGCTTGCCAAAGCGGTTGGAAACCCACTGCTCGAGGTTGTCCTCTTTGGGGTGCGGGTTGACACGAGACCACGCGTAGCTGGCCACGATGCGCATGGCCTCCCACAGGCCGAGACCGAAGAGCGCGTTTTTGGGCTTCAGCGGGTAAAAGAAAAATTTATTGCGGTAGTAGATGCGCGAAAGGCGCGGCCGCTCGAGGAACTGGCCATGGAGGATTTCGTCCCAGATTTTGTTGACTTCTTCGCACTTGCTGAAGAAGCGGTGGCCGCCAATGTCGAAGAGGTAGCCCTTGTAGTTGACGGTACGGGAAATGCCGCCGACGATGTTGTCGGCTTCCAAAACCACGGCCGGGACATTGTGCTTGGAAAGCTCGTAGGAGGCAGTGAGTCCGGCAGGACCCCCGCCTATGATGACAACGGACTTCCCTTCTGCGGAGCTAATGCTCATCAGTAGTCTCAGTTAGCCCGACGCCCTAACTACCCTGTGCAAACGATTATCCAATCGCGCACCGGGGAAGTCTATGGGACGGAAGTACTTGTGCGTTTCAATATGAGTACCAAAGCAGCGAAAAGGGCTCGGTTGTGAAGGACTTTACCACTTATCGCCCAAAGGCGCACCCACGCCCCATGATCTCAGTGATCACAATCAAGCTAGGAAAAATGGCGAAGCAAATTATAGCACGAGGATCTGGATCGTCCGCGCTATGCGCGCCAGCGGTGCGAAGGGCACAATTCCTAAACACGTGAATAAACGCCCTCTGGCTGGCTGCGCAGCCGGCGAATCCAACGACGTAGCGTGACGTAGCGAACAAATCCCATGGTGAACAGTGTGCGGAATCGTTCCATGTTGCGCACGTAATGCGCGTCCACGCGCGGCAACGCAAACGGATCCGCGTCCGCCTCCACCACGCCGGCGCCCGTCGAGCACGCGCCGCGGTACCGGTTCTCCAACGCAGACCGCACCATCGGATTCCACCGGCCGTAGGGGTAACAAAAAAATTCCGCGGGGCGGCCGGTGTGCGATTCAATTTCTTCCTTGCTCCGGTCGTATTCGCCCAGGAAGTCCACGGCGGAAAGCGCAGTGAGGTCGGGATGCGTGACGCTGTGCGAACCGAACTCAATTCCCTGCTCCGCGAGTTCGCGGATTTCAGTCCAGCTCATGAGCGCTTGCGGCACGACCCACGCAGGCTGGCCGGGCCAGTCGTTTTTCCCGCCCACGTACATCGTGGGCAGAAAAACCGTTGCCGGTAACCCCAATCGCAAGAGCACCGGCGCAGCAGCGGCATGAAAATCACGAAATCCGTCATCGAAGGAGAGGACCACCGTCCGCGCAGGCAGTGGCATGTGATTCGCGAGAGCATCCACAAGTTCGCGCAGCGGCACAACGCGCGCGTTGGACCGGAGCCACTCCATTTGCTGCGCGAAAATTGCGGGAGGAATTTCCAGCGGCGAATTGCCGTCGGAAATCGAGTGGAAAGTGAGGATGACGGGTTTAAGCGCAGCGTCCATGGCAGCCACGAATCCTTCGCGGCCGCGTCAGGCGCGCGCCACCTTGTTATACACCGCGCCGAGCACGCTGCCGATGACTAAGCCCACCGCAAAAGCGTAAGCAAATCCGACCAGGCTGCCCAGGAAGGTGACAGAATAACCGGGGAAGAATTGCGAAAGCAGAACGAGATGCTGGCCGACGTTTTCGCCGCCCTTGAGCACCAGAAAGTTCGTGGCCAGGAACATTCCGATGCCCAGCAGCATGCCGAATACGATTCCCAGCAGCTTGGCGTTCAGCTTCACAACCGCTTTGGCGAGCTGTTCTTCTTCACGCAGCATTTCTTCCACCCCTGTCAGCGGTGCATCACATGTGGTCGAGAAAATCGCCGTACTCATCCATTTCCGCGCGGGAGCGGATGAGAACCAGCCAGGACCAGACGATCAGGTTGCGGACCACCGCGAAACCCCAGCCCAGCAAAAAGCCCACGCCAAGCCCCCACAGCAGTCCCACAAACGCGCCGAAAAACGTCACCGTGTAACCGAAAAAGAAATGGCCGAGGAGGGAAAGAGTTGGCCCGACCGGGTAGCCGCCTTTGACGACCAGCGCCATGGTCATCAGAAATAACAGGCCGCCGAGCACCACGCCGAAGGCCGCGCCCATCGCTGTGCGATGCATCGGCGCAAACGCCAGCAGCAGCGCGCTGGGAAGCTGATCTTGGGATTCTTCCTCGGTCATGAGCTCCTTCAGGGCAGCGCGGCCCAGGCGCACTTTCACCCGCAATTCTACTCTTGTTTTTGGCAGAAGTTCCATCAGCTTATCCCTACGGCCTGAGCACGACTCCCTTGCGACCCATCTTACTGCCGAACAACTTCCGGCGGGAAGCGCAGCGAAATCCGGCCCGGAGCATCCCAGGGAAGTCCGCCGAACTTGCGCCGCGCGGTTTCGTCCACCACGCGTAAATACATTTCCAGATGCGCCTCTTCCGTCCAGCGCTCGTTGTACTTGCGCCAGCCGCGCTCGCCCATTGCGGCGCGCAGTGCGGGGTCGGTGCGCAGGCGCTCCATGGCCGCCAGCAATTCTTCGGGCGTGCGATAGAGGATGCCGCCCTGACTTTCCTCCACAACTTCCTCGACGCCGCCGAGGGCATACGCAATCACAGGCGTACGCTGCATGTACGCTTCCAGGATGATGATGCCGAACACTTCGTAGCAAATCGATGGTACCAACAGCCCAATGGCGTGGCGGTAGAGGGCGCGCAGTTTTTCCTGCGGCATACTGCCGAGGAAAACGACATTGGACATGCCGCCGGCCATCTGCTTGAGCTCGGCTTCGTAGTTGCCGGTGCCGGCGATCAGCAGGTCGGCATGGGAATAATTGCGGAAGACAGAGAAAAGATTTTGCACGCCCTTGATTTTTTCAAGGCGGCCGACGAAAAGGAAATAGGGACGCGGGTGCGGCGAGGCCTCCGCGGCGGGCTGGGCGATTTCCGCGAGCGGTACGAAGTACGGCACGTGCTCGATGGGGCGCGTGAAGCCGCGCTCGTGGTGCATGCGGCGTGTAAACAGGCTGGGCGAGAGGAAGGCGTCCACCGGCGCGAGACATTTTTCGAGCAGGTTGGTGTAGCGCCACCACTGCGGCGGGCGGCGAAATTTCAGCGTGCACCGGAAGCAATCGGGTTTTTCGCAGACACGCTCGTTGTTTTTCCAGAGCACGTGCATGGGGCAGACCAACCAGTGCTCGTGGGTGGTGTAGAGCTTGATAAAGTCCTTGTAGTCGGGCGCGAGGAGTAGTGCCTTGGGGCCGAGCAGCGACGTGTTGTGGTAGTGGATGACGTCGAATTTCTTGCCCAGCATGACTTCGCGAATGCGATTGGTCTTGAACCAGGTGCCGCCGGTCTGCTGCGTGAGCAGCGGCGAGAGCATGCCCCAGCCGCTCTTCAGCGTGTGCACGGTGATGTTGGGATGATTCGGAAACGAGGCCGTGGGCCTGCGCGGCTCCAGCACGTGATAGCTATCGGCGCAGTGGATGACGTCCACTTCGTGGCCGCGGCGGGCGAGCGCGTTGAGCAGGCGATAGAGATACATCGCGTCGCCGCCAAAACTGTACGGCGGATAGAAAATCGAAAGGTGCAGAAATTTAAGCGGCCGGGACACGGTTTCCACGCACCTCGTCAAAAATGGCAAGCAATTGCTGGGCGGAATTCTCCCACGAGAGTTTTGCCGTTGCGGCCAACCCTGCGGCGCTCATTTTCCGCCGCAGGGTTTCGTCCGCAACCACGCGTGAAAGCGCATCCACCCAGCCCTGGAAGTCGTCCGGACGCAGCGCGATGGCGCCCTCGCCGAGAATTTCCGGCAGCGGGCTTTCCGTGGTCACCACCACCGGCGCGCCGCAGGCCGCGGCTTCAATCGCCGGCAGCCCGAAGCCCTCGCAAAACGACGGCAGCAGCAGCCCCTGCGTCATGTTCAGCAGCGCGATCAAATCCGCATCGCGCAGATAGCCGGTGAAGATCACTTTGTCCGTTAGCCCGGCCTTCTGCACCCGCTCCACAAGCTGACGATAGCCGGAGAAAAAAACGTCGCCTTCGTAATCGCCCCCAAAAACTAGGCGTACGTCCTCATGTCCCGGGAATTTTTGCAACTCGGCAAAAGCATCCACCAGCAGAGGCAAATTTTTGTGTGGGCTGAAGCCGCCGACATAGGTAAGAAAACGCGTGTTGCGCGTGAGTCCGAGCCGCTCCAGCAGCGGCGTCGGCTGGGCGTTGTCGAGCACGCGAAACACCGGGTCGCTCGCTTCGTTCACCACGCGCATGCGCTGCTCGGGAATGTGCAGTTGCTCCGCGAGGCATTTGCGCGAATAGTCCGATACGGTCAGCACCAGCCGCGCTTGTGCGCACCCCATCCACACTTTTGCCCGCCAGAAAAGCCTTGACCGCAGCGAAGGAAACACCAGCTTTGGAAATAATTCCGGAATCACGTCGTGGATCGTCACCAGTTGCGGCACGCGGCTCAGCATGGGCACATAGCTGTACACCGACGGAAAGAAAAAGAGGTCCAGCTTTGCGCGGCTGAACGCGCGGCTCATGGCCCACATGTCAGAAAGCGAGCGGCTGCCGTCGGCGGCGGCGGCTTTCACCGTGGGCACGTCGGCGGCCACGCGCACAATTTCCACGCCGTCGGGAAGCGGAAATTCCTCGGACTCGGTGTCTACGAAAAAGGTGTAATCCTTCGCAGGATCGGCGGCGAGCGCGGCGGGCAGCAGCGAGCGCGCAAAGCGGCCGTAGCCGCGGCGGTTGGTCCAGCAGGTGGCGTCCACGCCGATGCGCATGTGCTACTCCTGCCCCCTCTGCGCGGCGACGCTTGCAGGTGCAGCGTCGCTGAAGCGGGGATCTCGCGGAGAACCGCGTAGCTTGTGCGCGATGGCGCAAAGGACGAATACGGTGCCGCTGTAAAAATAATAGGCCCAGTGAGCCAGCGCGGCGCCCAGCGTAAACAACCAGCCGCGGCGCGCGGCAAACCACGCGTACACGCGCCAGTTCAGCACGAACAGCAGCAACACAATGACAGCAAGTGCGGCGAGCAGCGCTGCGCCGGAAATCCACGGCAGCCATCCCAGTGCGACGACGGGCAGCGCGAGAATTCCCAGCACCAGCAGGCCGACCAGCGCGGCGCTGACGCGCGAGGCGAGCGTGAGATTCAGGTCAGCGGGCAGGCTGCGCGATTCCAGGATCAGCCGGGACCAGGGAATCGCCCGGTAGGCAATGTCCGCGCGCAGCAGGCCGCGCACCGTCCACTTTTTCAGGTGCTTGACCTGGATGGATTTGTCGAGCAAGAGTTTGCGTCCCGCCTTGAACAGGCGGAAGCCGAGATCGATGTCTTCGATGGAGGGATGCGGATAGCGCGCGGTGTCGAATCCGCCGAACCGGAGAAAGACGTCTTTGCGCATGGCGCCGCAGCCGCACCAGAACGTGGAGGCGCGCTCGCTGGCCATCTGATGGACGTAGTGATGCATGAGGTTTTTGTACTGCGAAAGAAAATCGCTCCAGGCGGGCTCTTCGTCATAAGAACCGAAGACGGCGACGAGATCGGGATCGGCGTCGAAATCCGCGGCGATGCGGCCAAGCGTGCCGGGCGTGACGACCACGTCCGCGTCCACAAAGGCGATTATATCGCCGCGGGCGTCGCGCACACCAAGATTGCGTCCTCCGCCGGGGCCGATTTTGCGCTCTGTGCGCAGATAGCGCGCGCGAAAACGCTCCACAATCTGCGGCGTGTTGTCGGTGGAACAGTCGTCCACGACGATTACTTCGAAGTCCGTGAATTCCGAAGTGCGCAGGGCCTCGAGACACCGCGGAAGCTGCAACCCGCCGTTGTACACGGGCACAATGACGCTGAGGCGCGGGGCCCGCGCGCCGGGCGAGGCGGATTCGGTTGCGTGCGGCTGCACTAAAACGTTCTCCGTGAAGCTATTCTGAGACTGCGTGACCTGAGGAAACAAGCTACGGTCGCCTCTGCGCGCACATGCGCGCCGCAAGCAGAGGCATTTCGACTTCCACGCCTCAATTCTATCAAGCTACTTGAACCCAAACACTTGGAAAGCGACACCCGCGTGGCGTGAAGTTCAATTCAGTCTGCGCGTGCCGGAGATGGGCAGGGAGTTGTAAGCGTCCGTGATCAGGGACGCGCGCCGGCAACGGTTTGTGCGCGCTGGTATTCGACGACTTTCTGGATAATTTCGTCTAGGGAAGTCTTGGGGCGGTAGCCAATTAAGCGGCCGATCTTCTCGAGTGAAGGAACGCGGCGCAGCATGTCTTCAAAGCCGGCCTCGTAGGCCTGATCGTACGGCACGAAGACGATTTCCGATTTGCTGCCGGTGATTTGAATCACACGGCGGGCCAACGCTTCGATGGTGACTTCCTCATTGCTTCCGATGTTGAAGATTTGGCCGATGGCGGCTTCCGTGCGAATCAATTTGGCCAGGGCTTCGACCACATCGCCGACGTAGCCGAAACAGCGGGACTGCTGGCCGTCGCCGTAGATGGTGAGGGGTTCGCCGGCCAGCGCCTGGCGCACGAAATTGGGAAGCACCATGCCGTAGCGGCCGGTCTGGCGCGGGCCGACGGTGTTGAAAAACCGCGTGACGATGATGGGAACGCGGCGCTCTTTCCAGTAGGCGAGGGCCAGAAACTCGTCGATGGCTTTGGAGCACGCGTAGCTCCAGCGGCCCTTCACCGGCGCGCCGATGACCAGGTCGTCGTCCTCGCAGAAAGGCACTTTAGTGGACTTGCCGTAGACTTCGGAAGTGGAAGCGATGAGCACCAGCTTTTTCTTTTTGGCGGCCTGCTCGAGAATGATTTCGGTGCCGCGGATATTCGTCTCGATGGTGCGGACGGGGCTTTCCACGATGAGGCGGACGCCAACGGCAGCCGCGAGATGGATGATGATGTCCACGCGATCCACCAGTTCGGCAGTGGCCGGAACGTTCATGATGGATTCGATCTGGTAGTGATAGCGGGGATTGTTTTTGAGATGCTCGATGTTGCCGATGGCCCCGGTGGAGAGATTGTCCATGGCCCAGACTTCGTCCTGCTGGGAGAGCAACACATCGGCCAGATGCGAGCCGATGAAACCCGCGCCGCCGGTGATCAGAACTCGCAATGGCCGTCTTCCTTTCGCAATTCAAAACTGCGGTTACAAGTTCGCGTGGAAATCGCGAGCATTGTATCTGTTCCACCTCCCCCAGGGAACAGCTTGTTCTCCGGATTTGTCGGAGAACGAAAGGGCCGGCGGACACGCACCGCTGGACAGCGACGAGAGCTTCCCCAAGAAATTGTACGATTTGTGCTAAGCTTGCTGCCCGCGGCGCGGACGCGCACAGCGGCATGTGCACCTGCCGCTTGATCGTTCCCATAAATTTATTTTAACTGTGCTGGTGCTGTGTCCGCGGACCTGCACGACGAGGCATAGAGATGGTGTTCTCCACCAATCGGTTGTTCCTGCTTGGCGTGCTTCTTGTCAGTTTGGCGATGCTGTCTTATGAAACGCTGCTCCCGCGCGTCTTTGCGGTGTACGTGGGGCCCAATTTCGTTTACTTCCTCATTTCAATCGCGCTGGTGGGGCTGAGTTCCGGCGGCATTATCGCTTCCATCTGGGAAGAAGAATTCTCCGGGAATCCGTACACGCACCTGACGGCAGCCGCGATTTTGTTTGCCGTGTGCGTGTTCCTGGCCACCTGGCTGACCTACGAAACGGGGAGCTTTCTGAACACCACGCTGGATGCGCGCTACGCAAAAGAGCTGGCGGCGATCGTGGACCGATCCCATCCCATCCCGGCGGGAATCATCGTGGTGCCCTCGATGCTGTTCGTGGTGGTGGTGGGCGCGCTGACGGCCTTGCCGTTTCTGTTCGCCGGTCTGTGCCTTTCGCTGGCCTTCCGCTATGGATCCAGCGCGCTGGGGAAAATCTACGGCTACGACCTGATCGGCGCGGGACTGGGGTGTGCGCTGACCGTCGGTTCGCTGACGTGGCTTTCTGCCACCAATGCTCTGGTGCTGGTGAGCGTGCTGGCCGGCGCGGGGGCGGTGTGCTTTGCGTACCATTCGCGCGCGGAACGCGGCCAGGCAACCCTGCGCTATGCCGCGGCGACGCTCGCCGTGTTCACCACGATTTTTGTCCTCGGCGTGATCGAGGGATCTCCGTTTGAATTTCGCATCCACCAATTTGCGCACCTGCGTTCTTACCTCGATGGGCCGGTTGAAGAGACGGAATTCAAGTGGACGCCGATTGGCCGGATTTCTCTGCTGCACCGCCTGTGGTCTCCTCCGCTGAACCGGACGCCGCGGGTGCGCCCGAAGCATTTTGTGGCTATGGACCTTGGGGGTCACTCCGTAGTGGAGACATTTTCTCCGGAAAATCTCGCGGAAATCAAACACACCTCGGTTTTCACGGATGACGTGCCGGAGCCCATTGTGATTCCCGGCGGCTACCGGCCGCAGCTCCGGGATTATCTGGTGCTGATGGCCGGCAACGGGCAAGACATGATGCGCGCTTACGCCTGGTACGGCGATCAAATCCGACTGGAAGGCGTGGAACTAAACCCTGTGGTCTACGAGATGGGCTTCGACTACCCGCAAGCCAATTTGCGCGCTTTCTTCGATAAGCCCAACGTCAAGATGTGGATTGCCGAGGGGCGGGCGTTCGTGGAGCGCTCGGAAAAGACGTACGATTTGATACTGCTGTCCTATAGTGGCGCCACGTTTGCCACGGGAACGGGATCGCTGGCATCCACCCCGCAATTTCTTTTCACGAAAGAAGCCTTCGAGGGATACCTGAAGAAGCTGAGTCCCGCAGGCGTGTTGATTGTGGCGGGAGGCACGGACCCGGGAGGAATGCCGTCGTCGCTGCGGACGTTTGTCGCGGCGCTGCAAGAGGTGAGTCCCGGCAGCGACCCGCGACGCCACGTCATCTTCTACCAGTTGCGCGGCGCGCCGGCCACCTCACACTACACCATCTACCACAAGAGTCCTTTGACCGCGGAAGAGATTCCGGGGATCAAGAAAGTGCTGGACTCCCACGGGCTGGAGTTGACCTATTCCGCCTTCACGCCATCGAGCTTTGCACGGGTGGAAAAATACTTTGTTGCGACGAGCCCCGACCACGCGGATTCCCCGCTGGATTTTCGGCCCATGGCCGGCGAGCGCATTCACGCTGATAATCAGCCTTTTTATTATTTCGATCTGGTGTGGGGCGCGCTCGGCGGATACCTCGTGCTCGGCTATCTGGGAATGCTGCTGGCGGCCCTGCTGGTGGCCATCGTTTTTCTTGTTGTACCGCTGGCGGTCGCACGGAAGCGCTCCCCGCCGGGCAGCCAACGAGTGCCGTGGTATTACTTCAGTGCGTTTGCACTGCTGGGGTGCGGATTCATTTTGATTGAGGTAGGCTCCATCCAAAAGTTTGAGCTTTTTCTGGGCCATCCGACGCTGACGTTGGTCGTCATTCTTTCCTTGCTGCTGATTTGGACGGGAGTAGGAAGCTACTGGTCGAACCGGTTGTTCGACTCCGGCCTGCTTTCTGTGCGCAAGTCCGCGTTTTCCATCCTGGTCTATGGCATGGCAGCACTCTACTTCCTCAACAAACTGATCTATCACCTGATGGGACTCCCGCTGGCTGCAAAAATCTTGGTGATCGCTGCGGTCCTGGCCCCGCTGGGCACACTGCTGGGGACGCTGTTCCCGCAGTTGTTGCGCCAGTTGGGACCCGAGCAGGGGCGGTTCGTTCCCCTAGCGTGGGGCTTGAACGGAATCTTTTCCGTTGTGGCGTCCAACCTGGGCGCCATCCTCTATTTGTTTCTGGGGGCTTCGGTGGTCTTCTTTCTGGGACTGGCCTGCTACGCAATCTTAGGAACTCTCTCCCAAGTCATCAGCCTGAAAGCGGATCCGCAGGCCGGCTAAATGGCTTGTGCTGTGAAACGCTCATGCTAAGATGCGGCAGATGATTCTCCTCATGGCAGGCCCTGCCCTCCAAAGTCAATTTGTTTTCACGGCGCCGCTTGGATGGACCATGGCGGCGGTGGCGCTGAGCGCGCTGCTGTGGGTGCTGCTGCGCGCCAAGGGTTGGGGCGCGGCGGCGGGCTGGACGGCGCTGGCGTGTGCCGGGCAAGCATGCACGTTTCAGCTTCTCAACGCGGGCACAAACGTGCAACCGCAATTCTTTCATCACTGGTCTGTGCTGCTGCCCACCTGGAGAGTGGTATTTCTGTTGACGCTTGGGGCGCAGGCGCTAGTGGTGACGTGGGGCGCGTGGCGGCATCTGCGGCCCGGGCTGGCAGCAGCGCGGCATGCGATTCCCTTCCCGGCGCTGCTAGTGGTGCTCGCGGTGATGGCGTACGCGTCAGCGACGATTGAGCCGAGTGTGGCACAGACATTCGTGAATGGCGGCTTCGCGCACCGCCTGGCGAGTCACGCGAGCAAGAGCGCGCTGGGCATGTTGACGCTGCTGGTGGGCACAGTGAACTTGGCGCTGGCCGCGGCGACGTTGCCAATGGAAGTTTTGGATGAATTAAAGCAGCGCTGGCGGGCGCGGGATACGTCGCGGCTGCCATGGGTGGCGGCGCTGTGGGTGGTGGTAGTGTCGTCGCTGCTGGCGTGGGTGGTGCTGGAACGCATGCCGCATGTGCCCGACGAAGTGGGACACATTTTTCACGCAAAGTATCTGGCCGCGGGAAAGCTCTATCTTCCCATGCCGCCGGACACAAAAGCCCTGTTCATGAACTTCTCGGTTGCCGATGGCACCAAGTGGTACGCCGCCGTGCCGGTGGGATGGCCTTTGGCGCTGGCCGCCGGATGGTGGATGGGGGTGCCGTGGCTCGTGAACCCGTTGCTCGGAGGGGCGACGGTGCTGCTGGCCCACGTGCTGATACGAAGGCTGTACGACCGTGAGCTCGCCGATGCCGCGGCGCTGCTGCTGGCGGCGTCGCCGTGGCTGCTTTTCATGTCCGCCAACATGATGACGCACCAGCTCACATCGGTGCTGTCGCTGTTGGGCCTGATCGGAGTGGAGCGTGCACGCGCGAGTGGAAGCGTCGCTGGAGGAGCACTGGCGGGCTTGAGTTTCGGAGGCTTACTGCACACGCGGCCTTTGGAAGCGGTAATCGTGGCGAGTGTGGCGGGAATTTGGTGGCTGGCAGGCGGTTGGAAGAAGCTTCGTCTTGTGGCGGTGACGGCCACGCTGATTACCGGATTCGGAATGACCGGACTGTTTCTTGCATACAATAAAGCTCTCACCGGCAGTGCCACAAAAGTGCCGCTCGAGTTGTGGTCGGATCGGACCTATTACGTGGGATCCAACCGATTTGGATTTGGCAAGGAAGTGGGCAATTGGGGCTGGCTGGGACTCGACGCGCTCCCGGGTCACGGGCCTATCGACGTGGTGATGAACACCAACCACAATCTGTATATGCTGAATTTCGAAATGTTCGGCTGGGCGTGCGGCTCATTGATTTTCGTGCTGCTGCTGGCGATGCTGCGGCGTTCGCGAAAAGACGCGCTGCTGTGGGGACTGGTTGCGGGGACGTGGGCCGGAATGAGCCTGTACTGGTTCAGCGGCGGGCCGGACTACGGCGCGCGCTACTGGTATCAAATGTTCGTGCCGCTGGTGGCGCTGACGGTGCTCGGAGCAAAGGAGTATGCGCAGCGAATGAACAACGCCGCTCCAGCGACGGAGTCTGGTGGCGGGGGACGCGTGTGGGCTTTTGTGCTGCTGGCCAGCGTCATCGGCACATTCAACCTGCTGCCGTGGCGCTCGCTCGACAAGTATTACCGCTTTCGTGGCGTGCGCTCGGATGTGCGCGCGCTGTTGCGCGAGAACGACTTCGGCAAAAGCCTGGTGCTGGTGCGCGGCAAACCCTGGCCCGACTACGCCCCCACCACTCCATTTAATCCGGCCACCTTTGACCGCGATTATCCCGGACCGATTTTTGTGCACGATGTGAATCCTGCATCTACGAACCGCGTTAAAGAATATTTTTCGGATCGCGTGGTGTGGGTTCTGGCCGGTCCCAGCGAGACGGGTGACGGGTACCAAATCGTCGAGCGACCGAGCCGGAAGTGAGTGGATGCGCTTGCGGAGGAACACTCGGCTGTACAAGTGATCATACCTAATGGGAAGAAAGATGCAGCTTAGAGAGCGCTGAATTGCCCTGACCCATTTTGCTGGAATAGAATGCGTAAGTACTGAACTGGCGAGGCAGTTGCTGTTTCCAGCAGGGAATAGCGTGTTCCAGCGGGACCCTACGAGGGGCCTGACAGAATGAAATACAAAGACGAAAAAGTGGTGATTCTCTGCGGCGGGCTGGGTACGCGCATGAAAGAGGAGACCGAATACCGCCCGAAAGCGCTGGTGGAGATCGGCGGGCGCCCGATTTTATGGCACCTCATGCGCATCTATTACCAGTACGGCTACCGGAAGTTCGTGCTTTGCCTGGGCTACAAGGGATGGATGATTAAGGATTACTTTCTCAACTATCAGTGCCGGCAGCACGATTTCACGCTGCGCCTGCGCTCCGGTGCGTCCATGGCGTGGGACCACGCCGACGAGGCCGAGGACTGGGAGATCACATTCGTAGACACCGGCGCGGAAACGCAGACCGGCGGGCGGCTGTTCCGCATCCGGCACCACATCAAGGAAGACTTTTTCCTTGCCAACTACGTGGACGGCCTGAGCGACATCAACCTCGATGAGCTGGTGGCCTACCACAAAGAAAAGAAAAAGATCGCCACGCTTTCCGGGTTTCACGCGCGCTCGCGATATGGCGTGGTGCGCGTGGACGGCGAAGGGATTGTGAATTACTGGCAGGAGAAGCCGCTGATGAACGACCTGACCCCGGGCGGCTTCTTCGTCTTCAACCGCAGTGTTTTTGAGTCGCTCGATCCCGACTGCATCCTCGAAATGGGCCCCCTTGACAAGCTGGCCAAAGCCGGCGAGCTTGCGCTCTACCCACACAATGGCTTCTGGTATTGTATGGACACTTTCAAGGAGGCGCTGATGCTGAATGAAATGTGGAACAGCGGCAACGCTCGCTGGAAGACGTGGGAGTAGCATGCGCGCTGAGTTCTGGAGGGAGCGAAACGTCTTTGTCACCGGCGCCACGGGCCTGCTGGGCTCGTGGATGACGCGCACGCTGGCGGACGCCGGCGCCAACGTCGTCTGCCTCATCCGCGATCAAGTACCGCAAAGCGAGCTGGTGCGCTCCGGCACAGTGCAACGCGTGAATGTGGTGCACGGCGACCTGGACGACTACTTCAGCGTCCTGCGGGCCATTAACGAATACGAAATCGAAAGCGTTTTCCATTTGGGAGCGCAGACCATCGTGGGCACCGCATCGCGCTCCGCGCTATCCACATTCGAATCCAACATCAAGGGCACATGGAACGTGCTGGAAGCGTGCCACGTGTGCGCCAAGCTGGTGAAGCGCGTGGTGGTGGCTTCGAGCGACAAGGCCTACGGCTCGCACGCGAAACTTCCTTACACCGAAGAGACGCCGCTGCAAGGCCGCTTTCCGTATGATGTTTCGAAATCGTGCGCCGACCTGCTGGCCCTTTCCTATTTCGAAACACACCGGCTGCCGGTGGGTATCACACGCTGCGGAAATCTCTACGGTGGCGGCGACCTTAATTTCAGCCGCATTGTGCCCGGCACTATCCGCTCCGCGCTACGGGGTGAGCGGCCGATCATCCGCAGCGACGGCAATTTTATCCGCGACTACTTCTACGTGGAAGACGCCGTGGAGGCTTACCTGCATTTCGCCGAGCAAATGGACCGGGCGGAATTGCACGGAGCAGCTTTCAACTTCGGCACGGAAACGCCCATGACGGTGCTGGCAGTGGTGGAGCGCATCTTGCGCGTGATGAGCGCAGAAGGATTGCAGCCGATCATCCTGAACGAAGCGAACCACGAAATCCGCGAGCAATATCTGGATTGTAAGAAGGCCGCGGGGCTGCTCAACTGGCGATCCAAATATACGCTCGAGGAGGGCCTCGCGCGGAGCGTGGAGTGGTACCGCAGTCATCTCGCCGAATCAAAGGGCTGGCTTTCTCCCGCGGAGGCCTGACGCCCGCCGGGCACGCACGCTACCTTGGCTTCCTCACTCCAAAACGATTGCAGCGTGTACCGTTCGCAGCGAGTGCTGGTGCTCGGCGCGAGCGGATTCATCGGGCGCTGGGTGGCGCGCGCGCTCACGTCAGCCGGAGCAACGCTCGTGCTGGTGGATCGGGACGCCAAGCGCGCGGAAGCAATCTGCAACGCCTATGAGATTCGCGGCGAATTTCTCGCAGCGGACCTCGCAGCGCCGGGCACGATGGACCAGCTTTTAAGCCACGCGCGGCCGGACATCACTTTCAATCTCGCCGGCTACGGAGTGGATTCCGCCGAGCGGAACGCTGCGCTGGCCGAAGCCCTCAATACAATTCTTGTGAGCGAGGTGGCGCGCGCTGTTGTCGCCCAGCCCGCCACGGATTGGCGCGGGCAGCGATTGGTGCACGTGGGCTCCGCCGCAGAATATGGAAACGTGGACGGGCCGGTAAACGAAAGCTCGCCGGAAAATCCGCACAGCGAGTACGGACGAACGAAACTCGCCGGCACATGCGTATTGGCGTCCGCGATAAAAGCAAGCGGGTTGCGCGCAATTTGCGCGCGGCTATTCACTGTGTATGGCCCGGGCGAACACCCCGGCCGACTGCTGCCTTCGTTGCTCGACGCGGCGCGCACGAAGAAAATGATGCCACTGACCGCCGGCGAGCAGCGGCGTGATTTTGTTTACGTCGGCGAAGTAGCCGAAGCGCTGCTGCGGCTGGGCTGCGTCGAAGGGCCGGCACCCGCGATCGTCCATGTGGCCACGGGAACGCTGAGCAGCGTGCGCGCGTTTGCGGAATGCGCCAGCGAACTGCTGCGCATGGAGCCGGGACAACTTCAGTTCGGTGCGCTGCCCTATCGCGGAGACGAATTGCATCAGGGGCCCGTGGCGACACGTTTGCTGGAGCAATGCACCGGATGGAAGCCGACGATGGCCGTACGCGACGGCATTCGTGAGACCATCGCCTTCGAATCGCGAAGGTGTGGAGTGATTGCCTGATGGCCCGGGAAAGCAAAACGCCCGCCCTCTCTCTGGTGATGCCCTGTTACAACGAGGCGGATTGCTTGCGACAGACCGCGGGAGAACTTCTCCGCGCGTTCGCACAAGAGCAGATCCCTTTGCAATTGGTGCTGGTGGAAAACGGCTCGCTGGACGGCACGGGCGCCATCATCGACGAGCTCATCGCCGAGGGGCATCCGGTAACGAAAGTCCTTGTGCCGGTGAACCAGGGTTACGGGCACGGCGTGCTGGAAGGCCTGCGGCGGTGCGAAGCACCGATGGTGGGAATGCTCTGCGCGGATGGACAGGTGTCTGCCGAAGAAGCCGTAGCCACGTACAAGCAGGCGCGAGCCGCGTCGCTGCCCACGCTGGCCAAAGTCCGCCGGCGTTTCCGAAAGGATAGCTGGCGGCGAAAAGTGGTTTCGGTGATTTACAATTCGGTGATGCAGATTTCGTTCGGCTGGCTGGGCTCGATTGACCTGAACGGAAGCCCGAAAGTGATGCCGCGTGACGTGTACGAGGCCATGGACTTGAAATCCAAGGACTGGTTCCTGGATCCGGAGATCATGATCAAAGCAAAATATCTGGGCGTGCGGGTATTCGAGCACGACGCGGAAGGGCTCTCGCGGCGGGGCGGAAAATCGAACGTCCGTTACGCTACCATCTTGAATTTTCTGTTGAACATTGCGCGTTACCGCGCCGGCGGCGAGCTGCGTGAATGGAAAAAATCCGCGCGGCGGGCCGCGTGGATGCAGCGCGCAGCGAGTGCCGCACCGCCGGGCGCCGAGGGCAGGAAGCGCGCGTGAACCCGCTCCCTGAAACCCGCGCGGTCCATTCGATGATGGCGAGGCGCTCGGAATGCCGCGCCTGCCGGGGAAAACGACTGCGACTTTTTCTGGACCTCGGCACCGTGCCGCTGGCCAACGCATTCCTCACCGCCGAGCAGCTTGCGCAGCCCGAGCTGCGCTTTCCGCTGGAAGTTTATTTCTGCGAGGACTGCTGCCTGGTGCAGTTGGTGCACGTGGTGAAACCGGAACTGCTGTTTTCGCACTACCTCTACCGCACGGGCACGAACCAGACCATCGCCGAACACAATCGCCGTTTGACGGAGGCGGTTGCAAATGACCGGAAACTGGGGGCAAAAGAACTGGTCGTGGAAATCGCCAGCAACGACGGCAGCTTGCTGCAATGCTTCCGCGAGCGAGGCGTGCGGACGCTGGGTGTCGAGCCGGCGAAAAATATCGCGCAGATTGCCAGCGACGCAGGCATCGAAACGCTGAATGAATTCTTCGACGCTGCCAGCGTGGAGAGAATCCTTGCCGGGCACGGCGAAGCCAGCGCGGTGATTGCCAACAACGTCCTGGCACACGTGGACGCGACCATTGAATTTCTGGCCCACTGCAAGAAACTTCTCGGACCGAACGGCCGCGTCATCATCGAAGTGCCGTATCTGGGTGAAATGCTCGACAAGCTCGAGTACGACACGGTTTACCACGAGCACCTCTGCTACTTCTCCGTGACCGCGCTGATGCGGCTGTTCGCCGAAGCGGGCCTGCTGCTGGACCGCGTGGATCCTGTGCCGATCCACGGCGGGTCGCTGCGGCTGTGGGGCAAGCGCTCCGACGGCTCCGGGCACGGCGCGTCGGTTTTGGAAATGGCGGAGAAAGAGAAAAAAGCAGGGCTGGCCATTTTCTCCCGATTCGAGGAATTCGCGCGGCGCGTCAAACAAAACCGCGAAGAGTTGCGTGCGCTGCTGAGCAAGCTGAAGAGAGAAGGCAAGTCCATGGCGGGATACGGCGCACCCGCTAAAGGCAATACCCTGCTCTGCTATTGCGAAATTGGCACCGACCTGATTCCTTTCACTGTGGACATGAGCCCGCTCAAAGTGGGACTGTACACGCCGGGGAGTCACATTCCAGTCAGGCCGGTGCAGCGCATCTTCGACGAACAGCCGGATTACGTTGTGATTCTCGCGTGGAACTTCGCGCCGGAAATCATGAAGTTTTTGCAGCCGTACAAAGACAAAGGCGGGAAGTTTATCCTCCCCATCCCCGAACCGAAAGTTCTTTAGGCCTGGCATTCCTATGCCGAAGCGGTCAAACCTGTCAGGGATGCGAGCGGTCTGTACCAACTTGGCCCCCCTCCCCCGGTGTTTCTTGTATGTGTGGCAGCAGTTGAACTTAGGTGTCCCGTGTTGCGCAAGTGTGGCAGGGCTTGGACTTAGCGAAAAAAGTTGAATGTTGAATGTAAAAGAGGTAAAGGGTTGAAGAGTTACAGAGTTGCAGAGTTGAAAAGTAAAGCGGGGAAAAGTGGAAGTGGCAGCGAATTCGGCGCCACAGATGCGAGCACTTCGCGGGGTAGGGGGTTTTATGTCCATGATGTCCAACCGACAGTGCGGACGGGACTTAGCGAAACGATTATAAAGTCGCCAACAGCCAAGCGCCTGAAATGGCGAGGTTTATCGAACGAAGCGAATTCCGCAGTCATCACTTCTGATCTGAAATCTTTCACGTGCATGTTGTGTATAGCCATTCGTAAATGCACTCCAACATTATTTTAGCGTATAGACAAGTGTTTGTCAAGGGTTTTTGTAAGGATTGGAATTCCTCGCCCTTCCAATATTTAAGGACGAGGCACCCTGAAAATCTGTGTGCGCTGGTGAAACGGTGGACCTCCCGCCGGTCGAGGTTTTGGGGTGGCGACGATTTGGGCGCTTGCGCAGTCGTGATTAGCGGGACAGGGGGACTGGGACTGGTGAGGCGGGGGCACTGTGGTTGGACAGTCGAGTCAGCCGGGTTATGGCACAGCGGAAGATTTGAAATTGGAAATTTGAGGTTCCAAAGATTGGATTCGCCCACCATTTGCGGACTGCGCAATGGATGGGGCACCTTCAAATTGGAACGACCCTAGCGCCAGGCGAAAAAGTGCGCCACCCGCCCGCTCGTACTCATTTGATTTGGTTTTCATGCCCGTTTATCTCCGGGAGAAAAAGTCTTCAATAACAACTTTTTCAAAGACTCACTCATTTTTGGTGATCGTCCGGCGTCGTCGTTCCCGCCATGCCTTCGGTAAATGTTGCGCACAATTCTTAGCTGCGTTTTCAGGGATTCATCCGTAATCGTATTTATCTTCATTTGGGCGATTTCATTGGGCGGACAATGAGCGTTATTAATTGCAGAACACGCAGAATACTTGGCTAAGTAGAATCTGATGTTCCTTTTGGCTTCTGCATCTAGCCTCAATTTAGGCGTGCCTAGGAACTCATCTATGCGCCTGACCAGTAAAACGCAATTGAGATAAACACTTATGTTGAATGGCGGGTTAGACACAACTTCGGGGTCTACCATAATATCGGTGTCATCATAATCATCGTGTCCAAAGAGACTCCATCTCTTTGCCTTATCCTGTACATAGTCTTTGGGTCTGCCACGAGCATCGTCCTGACGGTCGGTCATGATCGCAATTACTGCTGGAATCAGTTCCGGCACTGTGACTATCTGTGATATTGGCTTGCTCTGGTCACGATAAAAGCCTTTGCGCCGTTCGTAGTATAAATTGTGCTTAAGAAAAACAGTTTCAATTTGCTTATGTATCCTAAAAGTGGTGAACAGGGCTTCCGTAGGCATTGGGTTCTGATTGTTTGTGGCCTTAATTACTTTATCGCGCACATCTTCCTCAGAGTTTTGGATGACGCGAACCAATATCCTCCGTTTGTCATCTGAAGGCGCGTTGCCCGAACGATAGTAAGTAAAAATTTGCCGGGAGGTTTGCAATCCATTGACGATCTGCGGGTCAGCGATTTCCAGTTTTCGGGAAGACTTCGGCTGTACGGTGGATGATAGGACTGTAACACCGTTGTTGAGAAGCCAAAATTCTGGACTCTCTGTTGGCTTTGAAAGGGTTTCTTGAATCGACTTATTAACGGATGTTTCTCGTTGGAAGCCTCGAACATTATCATCGAACATTGCTTCGTTTCGCTCACCATGCTCGTCTTGCAGAAATGCGTAGAACTCTGGAAGCGAAACTAACCCTGTCTATCCTTCTGGAGCATCGAAGAACTCCATGAAAGAGAGGGTTTTTGTCGTCGGGCGTCTCGTCCCGATCTGGCTATAAAGCCTAGCTGCATTGATAAAGTGGAAGTCGTTTATCGTAGATTTAGAAATATGACGCCTTGCAGTAGCCTCTACTTTCCTAGCCGAAATCTCGCATCCAGTATTTTCTAGAACGTCCTTACGAGTGATGTAGTAATAATCTATCGTCGTTTTTGGCAAGGATAGTTTGTGATATTTGTCCTTAAAAATCCGCATAATGTCCAGCAATTTATTGTGATATTTTCTGCCATATTTGTCTGGAGTCTTAGTCAAATCAAGTAAGTCATCAGTGAAAGTATCAAACTTGTCTACCGCTGTTGGCGAAAACCCCTGCGCCTCCTTAGTTTGGATGAATACCAAATGAACTGATTGTTCTCGCTGCGGAGAAATTTCCGTATCGTCTCTTACCAACATCCCATTAAGAATAAAGTAGAAAGAATCAATGCCGCCGTCATCGGTTTTTCCAACTATTCCAGCTAGTACGTCTTGATCCGATAGTAAGAAGTGGGGTTTAAGAAACTGCTCGGCACAGAACACGTCAAATGGCGTGATGTCGCGAGCAAAAGAAGACAGTCCAGAAGTTCTACTAGCAATCCACCTGTCAAACTCGGCGTCCAAGCCAAGCACGTCATTGTGACTCAAGGCTTCCTCCTGAATAGCGCGGCTCATCGTACGCCAGCCTCGGATGAGCTACTAGAGTTATCCTCGTTATCCCCAAAATCGTCGTCTTGGCTACCCTCTGAGTCAAGTATATTATTGTCCATACAAAAACACCGGCGGTTGGGGGGGGGCCTTCATATTTCAACTCTTCATCCCTTCAAGCTTTTATCCTTGAATCAAAGAAACATGATGTGCACGCCCATGGCCAGGAGGGCGGCGGCGATGATGCCTTCGGGGATTTGGCGGGGGTAGCGCAGGCACTCTTGCCTGCGTTCTAAAGCGCGCAACCAAGAGTGGTTGCGCTACAGAAAGATGATGTGGACGCCCATGGCGAGGAGGGCGGCGGCGATGATGCCTTCGGGGATTTGGCGGGGGATGCGTCCGTGGAGGCGCGTGGCAAACCACAGCGCGGGGACGGAGCCGCAGAGCAGTCCGACCACGGCGCGCCAGTCCACGTGGCCCAGGCCGAAGTGCGAAATTCCGGCGACGCCGGCGAGGATGGTGCCCATAAACACGTTGGTGCCGACCAGCGTGCCGGAGTCGAGCTTGTAAAAAAGAATCATGGCCGGGATCAGCGCGGCGCCGCTGCCGATGGAGGTGACGGTGACGCTGGCGCCGACGCCGAAGCCCGCCAAAATAATCAAGGCGCGGCGCACATTGTCCGAGACGGGGAGCGTGCGGTCCATGGCGGCGGGGCGCATGGCCAGCGGCAGCAAGCGCGCCACCATGATCAGCGCAACGACAATCAGCGCGGCGCCGATGGCGCGGAACAGCAGCGCGTCCATGGCGGCGGGCTTGCGCAGGCCCAAGTAACGGATGAGAAAAGCGCCGGCGAGCGCGCCCGGCAGGCTGCCGATGCTGAGGTCGCGGACAATGTCCATCTGGACCATGCCGCGGCGATAGAAATTCCAGCTTCCGTAAAATTTGGAGATGAAGGAAAAAGCCAGACTGGTGCCGACGGCGGTGGCTGGGGAGAGGCCGCCAGCGAGAATGAGCAGCGGCGTCAAGAGCGAGCCGCTACCCAACCCGGTGAGACCAATCAGCAGGCCGACAAGCAGGCCAATTGCCATCATCCCGGCAAATTGCACGGCACGCTCACTGTTCGATATAGCCGAGCTTTTCGAGACGCGCGCGGATTTTCTCCGCTTCTTCGGGCGTGTAGGCCGGCTCGTGCGCCGGCTCGATCAGGCCCAACTGCTCCAGCTTGCCGAGGATGCGCGCGGCGGACATCTCCGGAGTTTCTGATTCGGTTTCGATGATGATCTCCGGGCTGACGGGTGCTTCGTAGGGATCGTCCACGCCGGTGAAGCCTTTCATTTCGCCGGCGAGAGCTTTCTTGTACATGCCCTTCACATCGCGCTTGATGCAGATCTCCAAAGGCGTGTTGACGAAAACCTCGATGAAATTTTCCACGGTGCCGCGAATTTCGTCGCGGATGGCGCGGTAGGGCGAAATAGCGGCGGTGATGGCGATGCCGCCGTGGCGCGCCACCAGTCCGGCGACGAAGCCGATGCGGCGGATGTTGGTGTCGCGGTCTTCCTTGCTGAAGCCGAGACCCTTGGTGAGATGGGTGCGCACGACGTCGCCGTCAAGAACATCCACAATTCGGCCGCGCCTTTCCAGTTCGGGCTTGAGGAAATCCGCAAGAGTGGACTTGCCGGAACACGGCAAGCCGGTAAACCAGAGCACGAATCCTTTGTTCTTTTTCATTTTCATGGGCGTGGCTGTTGTCTCTCCCTTGTGAATTGCGGCCTACTGGCGAGGGCGCACACGCAGGTGCGCCCCTACCTAATTTTGCTTGCGGTAGGCCTCGCGTAAGACTTCGGCAATTTCGGGCCGCGTAAACTCCGTGGGCAGCTTGTCGCCGTTGCGGAGCATCTCGCGGACCTTGGTGCCGCTCAACGTCAAGCGGTCATCGGCGCCGTGCTTGCACGTCTTGGCCGAACCCATCTGACCGCACTTGGTGCAGAAGAATGTGGCGTCGAAACAGATGGGGGTGATGCCGAGCTCTTCAGCATCGAACTGGAAGAATTTTTTCTGGGCGTCGAAGGGGCCGTAAAAATTGCCGACGCCGGCGTGGTCGCGGCCGACGATGAAATGCGTGGCGCCGTAATTTTTTCTGGCGATGGCGTGAAAGATGGCTTCGCGCGGGCCTGCATAACGCATCGCCGCCGGATACAGGCTGAGCACGGTGCGGTTCGACGGATAGTAGCCGTTCACCAGCACGAGGTAACACTGCAAGCGCACTTCGGCGGGCACGTCTTCCTCGCGGGTCTCGCCCATCAGCGGATGAAGCAGCAGGCCGTCCACGGTTTCGAGCGCACAGCGCAAAATGTATTCGTGGGCGCGGTGGACGGGATTGCGCGTCTGAAAGGCAACCACGGTTTTGAAGCCGCGATGCTCGAAAAGGTAGCGCGTCTCTTTGGGGTCCAGCGTGTACTTGCCGAAATCGCCGCGGTCCTTGCGGCGCAGCACTTGAATGGGCCCGGCGAGGCAATAGTCGCCGACGGATTTCAAATACTGCACGCCGGGATGGGTGTCGCTGGTGGTAAGCAGGACTTTCTGGGCTTCGAGGTCGCGGTCGTAACGGAAGACTTCTTCGAGTTGCATGACCGCCATAACCTGGTTATTGCCGTCGGCGAGGGCGACTTCCTTTGCGCCGAAAAGATTTTTGGCCTGCGCTTCGTCCACGGCCAGCGTGACCGGAATGGTCCAGGGGAGGCGGTTGGCCAGGCGCTCTTCGTTGACGACGCTATCGTAGTCGCGCTTGCCCATGAAGCCTTCGAGAGGAGAGAACGAGCCGATGCCGATGAGCTCGACATCGGAAAGCTGGCGCGCGTTGAGTTGCACGCGGGGCAGCTTGTCGGCGCGGGCCAGCAGTTCGTCGCGCGCGGGGCCATCCACAACACAGTTGATCAGTTTTCCGCCATGGGGTCGATTGGAGAACATTCTTGTGCGAGTCCGCCTTCGATTGGATTTTTTGTGCGCGGCGGGACGCCCGGTCCGCCCGCCGCCCAGGGAAATTATTCGCGCCCGCTCCACGTCTTGAAACTGCGGATGGCGTCGATGTCTTTGCGCGCGTCCCCAGAATAGCAGACGGCGCGGTCGTCCCAGTACACATCGGCGACGGGCTTGATTCCCTGCGTCTTGTAATCGGAATTGCTGTTGAATTCGTCGTAGGGAAAACCGTGCTGAGCGAGATACGCAGTAATTTCCTTTTCCCCGCGCGTGGTGTTGATGATGATTTTCCAGCCTTCGCTCTTCAACGCGAGCATCGCCTCACGCACATCGGGCCGCGGGTCACCGAGAACGCCGGGGCCTTTGTATCCATCGTAATTGGCAATGACACCATCGAAATCCACGGCAATGGTGCGGCGAGAATTATTGATTTTGTGAGCCATAGGTCCTTCAAACCGTGGAAATCCGCCCGAGCGGGAGCAATTCGCTGGCCACAAATCAACGTCGGAATAGCCCGCAAAAGCGGGGAAGAAACCAAGCAATTTTAACACGTTCCTGCAAAGCCTGACGGAAAGAAGCATGCCGTTTCCACAAATGCGCAGGAAGTTTCCTTTCTTCAGCTGGAAAACAGCAGCGAATTGCAGCCGGAGCGAGATTTGTCCCGCTAACTGTAAGCAAATGAGAGGCTTGGAAAAGGCAGCTGGATAGAGTGCCCGGCCTTCGAATTGCATCCTTAACTGCGTCGAATGGGCGTGCCAGTTCAGGCAGCAGTAGAAAGAACGGAGCTTGTAAATCTGAATTACGGGCAAAACAAGAGGAGAAAACATGCTTCTGTACGTTGGACCTGATCAGCTGATTCCGCTTTCTGGCGTGTTCGGAACGGTGTTTGGCCTGGCGCTGATCTTCTGGGGCAAGGTAATGCAGGGCTACCGCAAACTGAGCAGTTTGCTGACCTCACGAACGTCAACAGAGGGGAAGCAGGACTCCTAGAAAACTTCTTGCCAGTTTTGTGTTGCGAGTTCCGCGCTTCCAGCACAAGCTGACAGGCACCGCATGTTCAGGACTGGCTCCGGCGGTACGCGGCAAGATGGCCAGCACCGGCCATCCTTCGCTTTTCTGAACAAGTTTGACTTGCATGACCCCTGCCTTCCACTGCAACTCTTTCGCAGTGCATATTCCACAATGAAGAACCCTAGCGGAGCGATTGACACATTTGTGGGGCGTTTTACTTCGATGCCCGCGAGTTCAAAACTCACATCCATTAAGACGGTCACGGCAAAACGGATTCTTTGGTCTCCGGGCAATAGAAAAACGGTTTTCGTCCATCCCCATGAGCCATCCGTCAAAAGCAAGAAGTCAACAGGCGGCGCTCTATTTCAAAGCTGGGCGCTGCCGATGATCACTCGGTTGGACGTGGTGGCGCCGAAGCAGATAGCCATCGCGATGGAGACCGGTACCATTGGTGCCGTTCCAAATTGTCGCCTCAAAGCTGATGGCGACGGATCGTCCTGCATCGCCCGTGAATCACCACGTCTATCTATGTCCAAACAGATTTGAACGGCGTTATCGGCGAAGCGGTTTGAGCGAAGCGTCAGCCGAAGCGGCCGTCGGCGGGGCGGGCGGGATTGGCTCGTACACGATCACATCGTTCAAGACAAAGGGGTGTATCCAGCGCTTGAATTCTTCTACGGGCAAGGGGATCACGCGCACCTGGCGATAATTTTGCTCCAGCGCGCGCAGGAAGCGCGGGTCGCGACTTACGGTCATCTCCGGCCGCCAGAGAATTCTGGCGTAATAGCGCTGGCGAAAGCGCGCGGCGGTCGCCGTGAAATCGGACGAGCCCGTACCCCACATTACGCCAAGCGGACTGAGGCGGTCCTTCATGACAATATTTTGCGACAGATAGACCCAACTCCCCGTGTCCAGCAGTACTTTTTCGCGCGGCATTCCTGCGAATTCGTTTTCAATAGCCGCAATGTAGCGATGGAAATCGGCGGAGATTGAAATGCGCGGACGGGGCAGCCCGGCGCCTAGCAAAGAGGAGAAGACCGCGAACGGGACCAGCGCAGCGCACAGCCAATGGAAGGCACCCACTTGCGGCGACTCGATTTCCGCCTTTTCCGGCCAGAGTGTTGCCAGTCCCACAACAAACCAGACTGCGCCGATGACCGTGGAAGCTCCGAGGTGTGTCGGGCGGAACGCGATTCCACTCGTATAGGCCGCAGTGCACAAATGGAACAGCCAGCACATCCACGCAGGGAAAAGGCGGGAGAAATTCTGGCCGCGCAAGAGCAGCAGGCCCCCGATTAATCCGGGCAGGATAAACCACCCCGCCCTGCCGATTTGGTTGATGACCACTTGCCGAGAAACATGCAGGTGAGTCAGAACCTGAAAATTCCAAACCCAAAACGGCTGGCCCCAGATGGCGTAGCAAAGCCCAACGGCCAGAATCACCAGGGTGGCGCTGGCGGCAAGAAACAACAGGATGCGGCGCTGCCAAAGCCTTCCCGTCAGCAAGAAATAGACGACGTAGAGGCCAATCCACACCACTTCCTTCTGTTTGGCGAGAAAACCCAAGGCCGGAATGATCGCCATGGGAATCAGCCAGCGGTCGTCATTACTCGTAATGTGCTCGACAAACAGCCAAAGAGCGATCGCATTGGCGGCCAGACCCAGCGCATCACTGTAGAGAGAAAATGAATAGGCGTTGGTGGCCGGGTTGATGGCGATGAGATAAAGGAAGGGGATCCAAAACAGGAGCCACAAGTTGGACAGCATGCGATCTGGGCGAATCCACCGAAGCAGGGACCGCGCCGCGAATGCAGCGAACAACACAGCAACGAGCAGATAAAGCTGCTGGACCATGCGATACGTTGGGATGGAGGCGGGACGGCCAGCCAGGGCCGCAATCCAGTAGGTCAACAAATGCGGGGCGGGCGCATAAGGAGAACTGTTGGCATCGTCGAGCGGTGTGTACTGCGGCTGCCCGGCGCGATAGCGGATGACGTGATCCACGAACTGGCTTTCCGAGCCCATCACCAGGTCCACGGGAAGGCGGATCAGCGGGGCCGTGTTGCGCAACTCGATGGCGAAAAAGGACATCGCCACGGCTGCCAACAGTAGGATGGCCAGTATTGCAGAAGCTCCTGGTAGAACCTCCGGGATACGCAAGAGAACTACTGCCCCGGCGAGGATCAGGAAGCATATCCCGGCAAAGAACGAGAACGGCACGACGTTTGGGCCGTAGCGCACGCTGCCCTGCTCATTCCATCCCAGGAAATACCCCGCGACAGCCAGCACCACTAGCAGCACTCCAAAAACCGCCGCGGTCGCCGCCAGCCAGATCCACACTCGCTGCGAAAAGACCATATCCCTCTCCTGGAGCCACGAACAAGAGCAACATGATCCGCTCCCCGGGGCCCACAACTCCTCTGCGTCCCACGAGCTGGCATGTAGCCGCGCGCCTTGCTATTGGCACATCGCCGCGGCCCGTGGGAAGTTCGGGCACATTTTTGCACACATCTCCTCCTCTGTGGTTCATAATAACTTTTTGGCCGCTCATCGGATTACTCTCGGGGATCGCATGCGTGGGAATCGGGGTGTTGGAGCGCGGGAGAAACTTGCGCGGCGATGGCCCTCACTGGGGTGTCTTGCTTGGAAACGCAACTGAAGAAGTCGGACATCTTTGTGGTCGCGGGCTGGACCACGCTCGTGACCAGTCTTCTCGAAGGCGGCATCTGGGTCTGGACGCGCGCCTATCCGGCGCTGAACGCAGCACACAAGGTCACACCGGACGTTCTCTGGTTCGCACCCATCTTGAATCTTGCGTTCAGTTTCCTACTCTGCCTCGCTCTGCTCCCCGTGGTGAGCCTCCTGGCGAAGAAGTTCGGTGCGCGCACCTGGCGCGGTGTGTATGGACTCTTTCTGACCCTCGGAATTTATCTGGCAATCACCGCTCCGCAGATGATTCACCAGCTTGGTGCCCTGGCCATGTCGCTCGGCCTTGCGATTGTGCTCTGCCGCCAATTGCAGGGCCGAGAGGAATGGATGACGGTTCGGCTGCGGCGCTGGGCTTGGTGCGTGCCGGCGATTCTTCTCTTGGTCTGGCTGGGTGTTCGCGCTCAAGACCGAATCATGGAATTTGACCGTTCCGGAGCACTCCCCGCTTCAGACCCGAAAGCGCCAAACGTCCTGATCCTGATGATGGACACCGTGCGCGCCGATCGGTTCCTGCCCCATCGCGCGCAATCCTTGACGCCGAACTTTGACCGCCTTGCTGCCGCCGGCGTGCGCTTCGACAATGCTTGGTCCACTACCTCCTGGTCGCTGCCTTCGCAGATCTCGATTCTCACCGGCCTCTATCCACACGAGCACGAAGGCGATTGGCCGACCGTAAAAATGTCGCAGCGCTACCCGACTCTCCCGGAGCTTTTCCTCCAGCGAGGCTATGTGACCGGCGCCTTCTCCGGCAACGCCGCATGGGTCACGCCGGAGTATATGGGCCGAGGCTTTCTCCGCTTCCGTGTCTACATCCTGGAGGATTTGTTTCGCCGCACCACGCTCGGGCGCAAGTTCGATAAGCTCCTCGAAAAAGTTGGCTATCATTCGGCTGGCCGCGGCAAAAAGGCTCCGCAGGTCAATTCCGAATTCATTCAATTCTTGCAGGACTACCCCGAGCGACCCTTCTTCGCTTACCTCTGTTACATGGACGTCAACCAGGAGATGCACGAAAGCCGGATGAACCAGCATAGGCCGATGCCGCAAGTGGTAAAGGACTACGATGCCGCACTCACCCGGTTGGACGCACGCATCGGAGAGATGCTTGCCGCCTTGCAGAAACTCGGCCGCCTGGAAAACACCTTGATCATTATCACCTCCGATCACGGAGAGTCTTTCGGCCAGAAGGATACGGAGGATCATGACCCAGCGGGCCACGGCTCGAGCCTTTATCGCGAGCAGAGCGCCGTGCCATTGGCGGTTTATTATCCCGGCCGGATTCCCGCTGGCCTTACGTCTATGCGCACGGTCAGCATCCGGGAAATCCCAGCCACCATCATGGATCTGCTCGGCTGGAAGAATTCTCCATTCACCGGTGAGTCGCTGTCCCGCGCCTGGCAACCACCGGATTCCATGGACGCTGCGAATCCCGCTGTGTTTGCAGAGCTGCGGCATCTGGACGGCAAGGAGATTCAGGCATCGGCGTTTCACGACGCGTGGCAGTTCCTGGATACGCCGAGGGATTTCCAGCAGCTCAAGAAGGGGGAAGAACTCTTTGACCTCTCTGTCGACGCGATGTCAAAAACAAACCTGACCGACCAACCTCTCGCTCAACCGGTGCTGACTGAGCTTCGGGAACGGCTCCGCGTATTCCACAATTCCAGCAAGCAAAAGTCGGCATCCTCGAAGGCCGCGCCGTAGTGGAAGATTCTCCGCGGCGTGACGCAAAAGGCGCAAGCTGCGAAAAAGTAGATGTCCGGCGAGACCGGACGTGCGAAAATAGTTGATTGCAGAAAACTGCCGGATGACGCGGCAAGGAGAATTGGCTGTGAACTTATTGCTCATCGCGTTTTATGTCGGGCCGGACCAGATGATGCCGGTGGCTTCGATCCTGGCCACAGTGATGGGCTTTGTGATGATTTTCTGGAACAAGCTGCTCGGCATTGTGCGCAAGATCTTCGGCCGCTCCAAGCCCGTGGAGGCTGAAGAAAACGCTCCGCAGACACCCAAGGATCAGCCTAAGCAGCCCTGAAAAACCGCCGCTCGCAGGAACAGACCTAGCGTGAAGAAAAAAGTTATCGTCATCGGCCTGGACGGGCTCGAGCCTTCCATCGTGGAAGCGATGATCGAGCGCGGCGAATTGCCGACGTTCGCGAAGATCCGCCAGTCCGGAATGTACTCGCGACTGGCCACCACGTATCCGGCGCAGACGCCGGTGGCGTGGTCTTCGTTTGCCACGGGCACCAACCCCGGCGGGCACGGCATTTTCGATTTTGTGCGGCGCGACGCCGCCAGCTACTTGCCCGATTACGCGTTGACGCGTTTTGAAAAACCAAAAAATATTTTCACGCCGCCGAAGGTGGTGAACAACCGCCACGGCGTGCCCTTCTGGCAACTGCTCAGTGAGCGAGGTATCCCCAGCACGATTTTGCGCTGCCCGGTGACGTTTCCGCCAGACGCGGTGAAGGGACGCATGCTCTCCGGAGTGGGCGTGCCCGACCTCCGCGGGAGCCAGGGCACTGGAACGTTTTACACGCAGGAGAAATCCGCGAAGGCCAAAGAGAGCGAGCTGATCGTCCATCTCGACGCCGGCAACGAGTTTACTTCCCACCTTATCGGCCCGCGAAACACGAGTACGAAACCCGCCAGCGACACGACCGCGGAAATCAAAGTGCGCGTGGATGCGGCCGCGGGGAAGCTCACCATTCGCACGGGCGGCGCGCCGGCTGCGGTGGAACTCGGCACCGGCGAATGGAGCCCGTGGGTGCGCGTGAAATTCAAACTCTCCATGCTGCAATCGCTGAACGGCATGGTGCACTTCTACGCGCGGCAAGTGACTCCACATGTGGAATTTTACGTTTCGCCAGTGAATTTTGATCCCGCCGCGCCGCTGCCGATGTATCCGGTTTCCTCACCGGGGGAATACGCAAAGGAGCTTTCCGAAGTAATTGGCGCGTTCTCAACGCTGGGCATGGCCGAGGATCACACCGGGCTGAACAACGGGCGCTTCGACGAGGCTGCGTATCTCGCGCAATGCGACCTGGTGCGCGCGGAACGCGAGAAAATGACATTTCACGAACTGGCGCGCTTCAGCGAAGGGCTGTTCTTCGTTGTGTTCGACACGCCGGACCGCGTGCAGCACATGTTCTGGCGCTTCCGCGACTCCGGGCATCCGTATTTCGACCGCGAGCGCGCGCCGGAGCTGACGCGACAAATCGAAGAGCACTACAAGCTGTACGACCCGCTGCTCGCGCGCGTGCTCGAGCACGTGGACGAGGACACGCTGCTCGTGGTGCTTTCCGACCACGGCTTCAACACGTTTCGGCGCGCGTTCCACGTCAACACGTGGCTCGTCGAAAACGGACTGATGGCGCTGAAAAATAACAAGAAGCCGGACGAAGAGCTCGGCGACGGATTTACCGAAGTGGATTGGTCGAAGACGCAGGCCTACGCGCTGGGCCTCGCGGGAATTTACTTGAACATGAAAGGACGCGAAGGACAGGGCATCGTCGAGGAAGACGCGGATGCGGAGCGCGTTCGGCGCGCAATTTGCGACGGACTCACCGGAATCGCCGACCCGGGCACGCAGCGCACGGCCATTAACAGCGTCGGCCGGCGCGAAAATTTGTATTCCGGCGCGCACCAACTGGACGCCCCGGATTTGCTGGTGAATTACGCGGGAGGCTTTCGCGTGTCGTGGCAGACGGCGCTGGGCGGCATGCCGCACGGACTTTTCGAAGACAACATGCGGCGCTGGAGCGGCGATCACATCATTGATCCCGAAGTTGTGCCCGGCGTGCTTTTCCTGAACCGCGCCGCGCGTCACAACCATTGCGACATCCGCGACCTCGCGCCGACCATTTTGAATTTTTTCGGTATTCCCAAAGGCGCCGCGATGGAGAGAGAATCGCTTTTGTAGTACAACCTCATAAGGTGAACCGATGAAGATTTGCATTCTGGGATTGGACTGCTGCGCGCCGGACGTGGTCTTCCGCGACGAGCGCCTGACCAACATCCGCCGCCTGATGGACGCTGGCACATGGGGCCGCCTGGAAAGCGTGATTCCGCCCATCACCGTCCCCGCGTGGATGTGCATGACCACCAGCCAGGACCCCGGCTCGCTCGGCGTGTACGGCTTTCGCAACCGCACCGACCATTCCTACAGCGGCCTGGGCATTGCGAGTTCGGCGTCCATCAAGACGCCGGCCATCTGGGACCACATCGCGCGCGAAGGAAAGAAGTCGATCATCGTCGGCGTGCCGCCGGGCTACCCGCCACGGCGCATCAACGGCATCAGTGTGGGCTGCTTCCTCACGCCGGACACGACGAAGGACGTCTTCACGCACCCGCCCGACGTGGGCAAGGAAATCACTGCGCTCGTCGGCGAATATCCGGTGGACGTGAAGGGCTTCCGCACCGACGACAAAGAATGGCTGAAAAAAGAAATTTTTGAGATGAGCGAAAAGCAGTGGAAAGTGGTGAAGTGGCTGCTGAAAGAAAAAGAGTGGGACTTCTTCCACTTCGTGGACATCGGGCAGGACCGCGTGCACCACGGCTTCTGGGACAGCTTCGACAAGCAGCACATTTTCTACAAGCCCGGCAATCCGTATGAAAACGTCATCCCCGAATACTACCAGTGGGTGGACAAGCAAATTGGCGAGGTGCTCGAGCTTCTGGATAGCGAGACGGTTCTGCTCATCGTCAGCGACCACGGCGCGCAGCGGCTGGACGGCGGTTTCGTCGTCAACGAATGGCTGGTGAAGGAAGGCCTGCTCGTTCTCGACGAATATCCGAAGGAAGTGACGCCGTTCAGCAAACTGAAAGTGAACTGGGCGAAAACGAAAGTATGGAGCGAGGGCGGCTACTACGCGCGCGTGTTCTTCAACGTGCAGGGGCGCGAGCCGCAGGGCGTGGTCCCGCAAAGTGAGTACGAAAGCTTTCAGAACGTGATGAAGAAAAAATTCGAGGCGCTGACCGACGACAAAGGCAAGCCGCTCAACTCGCTGGTGTTCAAGCCGAAGGAACTGTACAAGAGCGTGAAAAATGTCGCGCCGGACCTGATCGTGCATTTCGCTGGGCTCTACTGGCGCTCCATTGGCGGCGTGGGCTACGGGCGCGTCCACGTGCAGGAAAACGATACCGGCCCGGACGCCTGCAACCACGCGCAGTACGGAATGTTTCTGCTTGCCGCGCCGAATCTGCCGCTGCGCGGAGAATACACTGGCGCAAAATTGCTGGATGTCGCGCCCACGTTGCTGGACTTGGCCGGCTACGACATCCCGGAGGCAATGCAGGGCCACTCACTCGTCGCCGGCATGGAGAAAAAACCGCCCGAAGGGTTTGGCTCCGGCGAAGACGCGGTGAAAAACCGCCTCGAAGGCCTGGGCTACATCTAACGAGAGCAATCCCCCAACGCAGCTTGCGTGTGCGTGTGTCTGGGACTAGACTTTCCGAATCTCATGCCGATGGAGAGGTGTCCTATGCCTCGTGTGGTTCGATGCGGACTGATTCAAGCGCACTGCGAATGGTCGCCGGAGAAATTCGCTCTGAAACAGATCAAGCAAAAGATGATCGCGAAGCACGAAAAGCTGATCGCCGCCGCGGCGAAAAAAAAGGTGCAGATCCTCGGGCTACAGGAGTTGTTCTACGGACCGTACTTCTGCGCCGAGCAGCAGACGCGCTGGTACGACTTGACGGAACGCGTGCCGGGCGGGCCGACGGTGACGCTGATGCAAAAGCTGGCGAAACGCTACAAGATGGCGATGGTCGTGCCAGTGTACGAGTTGGAAATGGCGGGCGTGTTTTATAACACTGCGGCGGTGATTGACGCCGACGGAAAATACCTCGGCAAATATCGCAAGCATCACATCCCGCATGTCCACCCGGGCTTCTGGGAAAAATTTTATTTTACGCCGGGGAATACTGGCTATCCGGTGTTCGAAACGAAGCATGCCCGCGTGGGCGTGTACATCTGCTACGACCGGCACTTTCCGGAGGGCGCGCGCATCCTGGGGTTGAACGGTGCGGAGATTGTGTTCAATCCGTCGGCCACGGTGGCGGGGCTGAGCGAATATCTGTGGGAACTCGAACAGCCGGCACACGCGGTGGCCAACGGGTACTTTGTGGCGGCGATCAACCGCGTGGGCTACGAAGCGCCATGGAAGATCGGCGAGTTCTACGGGAAAAGCTACGTGTGCAACCCGCGCGGAAAAATCGTGGCGCAGGCCAGCCGCGACAAAGACGAGATCGTGGTGGCCGACATCAACCTGGAAGAGATTGACCAGGTGCGCGCGACATGGCAGTTCTACCGCGACCGGCGGCCGGATTCGTACGGCGAAATTACGCGCACGCAGGCGGGCGCAAAAGCGGCCAACGCAGCGAATGACTAAGACGAAATTCGAAACTCGGCGGGACAGAAACGAGCTTCGAGTTTCGATTCCCAGGACTCAGTGGTTTCAAAGGACGGAACAATGACGACAAAGGCGCAGGCTGAAATGAGCCGCAGCGAGGAAGTGATCCGCAAGCACAAGGAATTCTTGTGGCCGGCAGTATCGAATTACTACGCGAAGCCACTAGTGGCGGACCGCGCTTCGATGCAGTACGTGTGGGACCTCGACGGGCGAAAGTACCTCGATTTTTTTGGCGGGATTCTCACGATCTCCGTAGGGCACGCGAACCCCAAGGTGACGAGCAGAATCAAAGCACAGGTCGATAAGCTACAGCATACGTCCACGCTGTACCCGAATGAAAACATCGTCGCACTGGCGGAGAAGCTGGCGCAGATCACGCCGGGGAAATTGCAAAAGAGTTTTTTCACCAACTCAGGCACGGAAGCGAATGAAGCGGCGATTTTGCTGGCGCGGATGGCGTCGAACAGCTACGACGTGGTTGCGCTGCGGCACGCGTACTCGGGCGGGTCCATGCTGGCGAAGTCCGTGACCGCGCACGCGCCGTGGCGCAAGGCCGGCGTGATCAGCGTAGGAATCTCGCACGCGATTAATCCGTATTGCTACCGCTGCCCGCTGACGCTGAAATATCCGGACTGCAATGTGGCGTGCGCGAAGGACGTGGAAAACCTGATCCAGACGGGCACGAGCGGATCGATTGCCGCGTTTATCGCCGAGCCCATTCAGGGCGTGGGCGGGTTCATCACGCCGCCGCCGGAATATTTCAAGATGGTGTTCAAGATTGTGAAGAACTACGGCGGGCTGTTTATCGCCGACGAAGTGCAGACGGGCTTCGGGCGCACGGGCAAGAAATGGTTCGGCATCGAGCAGTGGGAGGTCGAGCCGGACATGATTACGTGCGCGAAAGGAATGGGCAACGGCGTGCCCATCGGCGCAACGATTACCACCGCGCAATTGGCGGACACGTTCAAGGGGCTGACGATTTCGACGTTTGGGGGAAATCCAGTGACGTCAGTGGCGGCAAAGGCCACAATTGACGTGATCGAAGAAGAACATCTGCTCGAAAACGTGGACACCGTGGGGCGCTACTTCCGCGGAAAGCTCGAAGAGTTGCAGCAGAAGTACGCGCTGATTGGCGACGTCCGCGGCATGGGGCTGATGCAGGGTCTCGAGCTGGTGAAAGATCGCCAGACGAAAGAGCCCGCGGCGGAAGCCACCACGCAAGTGATGGAACGCGCGCGGGAAAACGGACTTCTCATCGGCAAGGGCGGGCTGTATGGGAATGTGCTGCGCATTTCGCCGATGCTCAATATTGCGAAAGCGGATGTGGATGAAGCAATCAAGCTCCTCGACAAATCTTTCAGCGAGGTGCGAGTCTAATCACGAAACGCGAAATTCGAAACTCGAAATTGAGTTTGCCGAACATTCCTAGGGGGCCAAATGGCGACGGCGGCGACAACAACGCAAGTCTGCAAGAATTTTATTAATGGGAAGTGGGTGGAGTCGAAGGCGACGCGGACGAGCGAACGGCGCAACCCGGCGAACCTGGATGAAGTGGTGGGGCTGGTGCCGCTATCTTCGCGCGAGGAGACGCGCGCGGCGATTGCCGCGGCAAAGGCGGCGTTTGCGGCGTGGCGCGACACGCCGGCGCCGGTGCGCGGGCGCGTGATCGCCAAAGCCGCCATCCTCATGGAGCAGCAGAAGGACGAGCTGGCGCGCATTTTGACGCGCGAAGAGGGCAAGACATTCAAGGACTCGCTGGGCGAAGTGATGAAGTCGGTGAACATTCTGGAGTTCATGGCCGGGGAATCGCGGCGCATCGGCGGCGAAACGGTGCCGAGCGAGCTGCCCAAGAATTTTGCATACACCATCAAGCAGCCGCTGGGCGTGGTGGCGGCAATCACGCCGTGGAATTTTCCGGTGTCCATTCCAGTGTGGAAGATGGCGCCGGCGCTGGTGGCCGGCAACACGGTTGTCTTCAAGCCAGCTACGCTGACCGCGTTCACCGGCGCGAAGGTGACGGAGATTTTTGAGCAGGCGGGCGTGCCCGCGGGCGTGTTGAACATGGTCGTCGGATCGGGCGGCGAAGTGGGCGACGAACTGCTGCAGCATCCCGACGTGAAGGCGGTGTCGTTTACCGGATCGAACGAAGTTGGCTGCGAACTCTACGCGCAAGGCGCGCGCAAAATGAAAAAGTGCCAGTGCGAAATGGGCGGGAAAAACCCCATTGTCATTCTGGCTGATGCCGATTTGCCGCTGGCGGTGGAGTCCACCGTGTTCGGCGCGTTTGCATCAACGGGGCAACGCTGCACGGCGACGAGCCGCGTAGTGGTCGAAGAAAAAGTGGCGGACCAGTTGGTGGCCATGCTGGTAGAGCGCACGAAAAAATTGAAGACGGGCAACGGGCTCGACCCGGCCATGGACATGGGGCCGGCGGTCGACGAGGCGCAGATGAAAACCGACCTGCACTACATCGAGGTCGGGAAAAAAGAAGCCAAGCTGCTGCTGGGCGGCGAGCGGCTGACCGGGCCGGGGTACAACGGCTACTACGTGGCGCCGACGATTTTCGACCACGTGAAGTGGGACAGCACGCTGGCGCAGGATGAAGTTTTCGGGCCAGTGCTCAGCATTATTCGCGTGAAGGATTTCGACGAGGCGCTGCGCGTAGCGAATTCTGTGCGCTACGGGCTGTCGAGCTCGATTTACACGAACGACGCGGCGAAAATTTTTGAATTTATCGACAAAGTCGAGACCGGCATCACGCACGTCAATTCTCCGACGGTCGGCGGCGAGGCGCAGTTGCCGTTTGGCGGGATGAAAGCTACCGGCGTCGGCCTGCGCGAAATGGGCCGTGTGGCGATTGATTTTTACACCGAACTGAAGACGGTCTATATCGACTACACGGGTCGGAAGCGCGAGTCGAACATTTACTGACAAGATTTCTTTTCCACAGATTACGCAGATTGTCGTAGATGGGAAGCAACCGAGGGATGGATGTCTGCCGCGCGCGTGAATGATAAAGGCGTTTCTTCCGAAGCCAGCTCGAAAGAACTGGAGGCGATGCGCGGGAGTGCGCTATACAACGATGACCTGGCGCCGACGAAGGCAGAGGAGCGGCGGTGGGGCGCGTACGAATTTGCCGCGCTGTGGATCGGCATGGCCATCTGCATTCCGAGCTACATGCTGGCGTCGAGTTTGATTGCCGGCGGGATGAGCTGGAAGCAGGCCCTCTTCACAATCCTTCTGGGCAATTTGATCGTGCTCGTGCCGATGCTGCTGAACTCGCATGCGGGCGCGAAGTACGGAATTCCCTTCCCCGTATTTGCGCGGTCGGCGTTCGGCGTGCTGGGAGCGAATATTCCGTCCGTGGCGCGCGCGCTGGTGGCGTGTGGATGGTTTGGCATCCAGACGTGGATTGGCGGGCAGGCCATTCACACGATTCTGCTTTCGCTGTGGAGCGGATGGCGCGGCGTGCCCGGCGGGATTTGGATCTGCTTCTTCGCGTTCTGGACGATGAACATGTATGTCGTAATCCGCGGGACGGAATCCATACGCATCCTGGAGGATTACGGTGCGCCATTTTTGATTGTGATTTCGGTGTCGCTTCTGGCGTGGGCGTACGTGAAGGCGGGCGGGTTCGGGCCGATGTTCAGCGCGCCGGGGAAGTTTGCGAATTTCCGCGAATTCCTGCCGTTCTTCATTGTGTCGCTGACGGGGATGGTGGGATTCTGGTCCACGCTGGCTCTGAATATCTGCGACTTCACGCGTTACGCGAAAAACCAGCGCGCGCACGCGGTGGGGCAAAGCCTGGGCTTGCCGCTGACCATGACGCTTTATTCGTTCATCGGGATTGCGGTGACCTCGATGACCGTGGGGATTTTCGGCGAGGCGATCTGGGACCCGGTGGCGCTGGCAGGAAAAATGGGGTCACCGATTGCGGTGGCCATTGCGCTGGCCGGAGTGGTGGTGGCGACGTTAACGACCAACGTGGCAGCGAATATCGTTTCGCCGGCAAACGCGTTTTCCAACGCGTGGCCGCGCGGCATCAGCTTCCGCACGGGCGGAATTATCACGGGAATTTTGGGTGTGGCGGTGATGCCGTGGAAACTGCTGGCGAATTACGAAACCTATCTCTACAGGTGGTTGGTGGGCTATTCGGGATTTCTCGGACCGATTGCAGGGATTTTGATTTGCGACTACTACCTGCTGCGGAAAAAACAGCTCTCTGTTGTGGACCTCTACCAGCGCGGCGGGGAGTATGAATTTTCGCGCGGAGTCAATTGGAATGGTCTGGCGGCGCTGGCGGCGGGATGCGGCGCAGCGTTTTTGGGATTGGTCTATGAGCCGATGCGGGTGCTCTACAGCTATGCGTGGTTCGTGGGATTCGCGGTGGGATTTTCGGCCTACTATGGGTTGATGGCGATTCGTTTGCCTGAAACGGAGCAAGCGCAGTAGAAACAATTGGTGATTTGTGATTGGTGATTGGTGATTGAGGAAGACGAGAATTGGATGTTTCAGCTTTGTTCGAGAGTCCTTAATCACAAATCACCAATCACCAATCACTCAATCACAGATTCGATCCGAGCGCTGGATGAACTGTGCGAAAGAGAGTGCGACAATGCAATTCGGCATAACCCTCAAACCGGACATCAGCGTGGAGCGCGTGGTGGCGCTGGCTAAACAGGCGGAGGAGTGCGGGTTCGCGTACGGCTGGATGTTTGACTCGCACGTATTGTGGAAAGAATGCATGCCGCTGATGACGCTGATGGCCGCGAACACGAAGCGCCTGCGCATCGGCCCGTGCGTGACAAACCCCGCGGTGCGCGATGTGACAGTGTGCGCGAGCCTGTTCGCCACAATGAACTTGATCTCCGGCGGGCGAATGGAGCTGGGCATCGGGCGCGGCGACAGTTCACGGCGCGTCCTGGGGAAAAAGCCGACCACGCTCGATTACCTGGAAGAATTCGTGCGCGACTTCCGCGCGCTGAACGCCGGACAGACAATCCAATACGAAGGCAAGGAAGCGCGGCTGACGTGGACCAACAGCCACGTGCCGCCGGTGTGGGTGGCGGGCTACGGGCCGAAAGCGCTGCGGTGCGCGGGACGAGTCGGAGACGGCGTGATATTGCAGTTCGCCGACCCGGACCTGGTCGCGTGGTGCGTTGGATTCGTCCGCGAGGGAGCGAAAGAGGCGGGGCGCGATTTCAATAAGATTGAAATCATGGTGGCCGCGCCGGTGTGGGTGGACGCTAATCTCGAAAAGTGCCGCGAGCGCGTACGGTGGTTCCCTGCCCTGGTGTCGAACCACGTGATGGATCTGATTTCGAAGTACAAACCGGAAGAACTGCCGGAAGCGCTCATCTCTTACGTGCGCAACCGCGGCGGATACGATTACCAGCACCATTGCGAAGTGGGCAGCGATAACGCGAACTTCGTGAGCGACGACGTGGTGGACCGCTTCTGCCTAGTGGGGCCGGTGGAAGCGCACCGGAAAAAGTTGGAACGCTTGCGCGAAGTTGGCGTGACGCAGTTCAATATCTATCTGATGTGCGGCGAGGAAGAGATGACACTAGAAATTTATCAACGGGAGATTTTGCCGAGATACAAAAGCGCTGCAAACGTCGCGGGAAAAGAATGAAAACGAATCGCGGTGCAGCAGGCTGCGCCAAATGCAAGGCGGGAGCAAGCTCCCGCACTCCATGTAGGCCGCGCTCGGAAGGAGTCAAATGAAATTTGATACGGTGATCAAAAACGGAACGGTGGTGACGGCGACGGATACGTGCGCGGCGGACGTAGGCATTGTGGGGGACAAAATTTCCGCACTTGCGGCGCAACTGCCCACGGAAGGCGCAACGAAAATTATTGATGCGAAGGGCTGCTACGTGATGCCGGGGGGCATCGACGTGCACACACACCTGGACATGCCGTTTGGCGGCACGACCAGCGCGGACGATTTCCAGACGGGCACGATTGCAGCGGCGTTCGGCGGGACGACGACGCTGATTGATTTTGCGATCCAGTACAAGGGCCAGACGCTGCGTACGGCGTTCGACGCGTGGATGAAAAAAGCCGACGGCAAAGCGGCGACGGACTACGCGTTCCACTGCATCATCACCGACCTGAAAGACGCGCAACTCGAGGAGATGGGCGCGCTGGTGCGCGAGGGCGTGTCCAGCTTCAAGCTGTTCATGGCCTATCCCGGCGTATTTATGCTGGACGACGCGACGATTTTCAAAGCGATGTCGCAGGCGGCGAAGCACAACGGGCTAATTTGCATGCATGCGGAAAACGGCGGAGCGATCGACGTGATCGTGCAGCGGGCGCTGGCGGAGGGCAAAAAATCGCCGAAGTATCACGCGCTGACGCGGCCGACGACGGCGGAGGCAGAAGCCACGTCGCGGGCCATTGCGCTGGCGGAGATGGCCGGCGCTCCTGTCTACATCGTGCACCTTACGTGCAACGAAGCGCTGGAAAAAGTGCGCGAGGCGCGCGACCGCGGGCTTCCCGCGTATGCGGAAACGTGCCCGCAATATCTCTTTCTTTCACTCGAGAACATGGACGCGCCGGGATTCGAAGGCGCGAAGTACGTGTTTACGCCGCCGCTGCGGGAAAAGTGGCACCAGGAAAAACTCTGGCAGGGGCTAGCGAGGGACACGCTGCAAATGGTCTCCACCGACCACTGCCCATTTTGTTACAAAGAGCAAAAGGAAATGGGCAAGGACGACTTCACAAAAATTCCAAACGGCGGGCCGGGGATCGAGCACCGGCTGAGCCTGGTTTACACGGGCGGGGTGCACGGCGGGAAATTCTCGGTGAACCGCTTTGTGCAACTGGTTTCAACGGGACCGGCGAAATTGTTCGGGCTGTACCCTCGAAAAGGCACGGTGGCCGTGGGGTCGGACGCGGACGTGATCGTGTTCGATCCGAACTTCGAGCAGACCATCAGCGCAAAGACGCACCACATGCGCGTGGACTATTCGATGTTTGAGGGCATTCGCACGAAAGGCGCGCCGAAAGTGGTGCTCTCGCGCGGGCGCGTGGTGATCGAGAACAATCTGTTTGTGGGGCGGGCCGGCGCGGGGGAATTCTTGCGCAGGAAGACTTACACGGGCCTCTGAGCACAGGTAGTTTTCAGGTTTCGAAATCTTTGCCAAACTTTGCAACTGCGGTTAGCTAGCCATCGCCTTCTTGACGAGGTCTGCAGTCATGGGCATTTGAAACAATCGCGCACCCGTGGCGTCGAAAATAGCATTGGCGATGGCCGCACCCACGGCGATGATGGCTGGTTCGCCTCCACCCTGGGGCGATAGGTCATCGTTCTTCACCAGGACGGTTTCGATTTCCGGGACGCGGGAAAATCGCGGCAGCTCATAGGTATTGAAATTCTTGTCCAAGACTTCGCCACCTTTGAATCGAAGCGTCTCCGACAGCGCATAGCCCAATCCCATGGCGATGCAACCTTCCATCTGCATTTTGGCACCGTCGGGATTGATGACCACGCCCATGTCTTGCGCGCAGACGATGCGCTTGACGTGCACGCTTCCCGTATTTTTGGCCACATCGATTTCAGCGATCAGGGCCACGAACGTGCCGGCGTCGATGCCGCAGGCCATGCCGAAGCCTCGGCCACTTGGCGATGCAGCTTTCTTCCAGCCGAACATTTCTGCGGCGGCAATGAGCACGCTGCGCATACGTTTGTCGGATGTGTTGTTAAGACGAAACTCCAGGGGATCGATTTTGGCCTTGGCGGCCATGACGTCAATGTGCGACTCTCGTGCAAAGACGTTGATGTTAGCGCCCGGAGCGCGCCAGGGGCCGGTGGCAAAGGGGTGAGCCTTGGTCGTGTCCCGCCCCCATTGTCCGTAGGCACGGATGAGATTGTGGGGCACATCGTAGAACTGCTCCGCGCTGCGCGAACCGGCAAAATAAACGTGGTAGTCCCACATACAAATCTTGCCGGCGCTGTTGATGCCGGATTTGATTTTGACCACGGCCGCCGGACGGAACGTGTCGTAGAAAAATTCTTCGGCGCGGGTCCACGCCACTTGCACGGGTTTGCCGGCAATTTTGGAAAGCCTCGCTGCTTCCACCGACTGGAGGCCGGCGCTGCTCTTGCCGCCGAACCCGCCGCCGACAAACGGCGTGATGACGTGGACGTTTTCCAGAGGGAAACCGAGGGCCTGCGCGATTTGTTGCTGGTTGGGAAAAGGCGTTTGCGTGCCGGCCCAGACCGTGGCCTTGCCGCCTTCGACGCTGGCCAGCGCGGTGTGCGTTTCCATGGGAGCGTGTGCGCCATAGCCGTTTTCGTAGCGGTGCTCGAAGAGTGCAGTTGAGAGTTTTTCGCCTTCCGCGAGGTCGCCTTTGCGCTCACGTTCTTGCGGCGGAGGAGCTGATTTGAGCAGATGATCAAAAATCGAATCCGTATCCACGGCGGGCGGCGGCACATCGAAATTCGCCTTGACGGCGGCGAGGGCCTTCGCGGCTTCTTCTGGATCCGCATGCAGCACGGCGACCAGGCCGTCTTGATTGACCACAGTGACACCCGGAATCTTTTCGGCTGCGGAGGTATCGACGTTTTTCAGAGTCGCGCCATGCGCGGGAGGGCGCAGGATTCTGGCGTAGAGCATGCCGGGCAAGCGGATGTCACCGGCAAATTTTGCTTGGCCGGTCACCTTAACGAGGGCGTCCAGACGCCTGACGGGTTTGCCGCTCAGCGTGAACTCGGAAACGGACCGCAAGATGGGTTTCCCGGTGAGGTGGCGCTCGATTTTCTGGCCCTTGGCCAGTTGGCCAAAGGTTACGCGAGTATTTTTGTCCTCGGAGAGAAAGACCACGCCATTCGCCACGCTTAGTTTGTCTTTTGGGGTCTTGAGATGCTCTGCCGCGAGTTCGAGAAGCACGGCTTTCGCTTCGGCCGCCGCACCACGAAGTGCCGGACCAAAAAAGCGCGTGGACATGGAGCCAAACGTGCCCATATCCCAGGGACACAACTGCGTGTCGCCCATGACCATATCGATGGTTTCGAGGGCGACGCCAAGTTCCTCGGCAGCCATCTGCGCGAGGGAAGTGATCACGCCCTGACCCATTTCAATTTTTCCCGAGAAAACGGTTACGCGGCCATCTTCGGCAATGCGCAGATAAGCGTTGAAATCGGTGGGATATTCCCGGCGTTGGCCTTGCGCCGTCAGAAGTGACACGTCGCTGACGGAGAAAAATACGAAGATGCCTCCGCCGAGGAGTTTCATGAATTCGCGGCGGTCGAGCACAAGCCGTGGCGTCGAGCGGTCTCGATCTTCGAGGTCTTGTTCTGCGTTTCGCATGGCCAGCCTCACTTCCTTCCTGCCACTTCTTCCATCGCGCGGAGGATGCGCGTGTGCGCGGCACAGCGGCACAGGTTCCTGTCCATTCCGGCAATGATTTGTGCGCGCGTCATGCGGGGATTTTTCAGCAGCAGCCCGTAAGCATTCATGATCATGCCGGGAGTGCAAAAGCCACATTGCATTCCGCCATGCTCGATAAACTTCTCCTGGAGGGGATGAAGTTTTCCGCCTTGCGCCAGCCCTTCAATCGTCGTGATCTCTTTCCCGCGGACATCTTTCATGGCGAGCTGGCAGGAGCGCACCGGCTCACGGTCCACGACCACGGTGCATGAACCGCAGAGGCTGGCGCCGCAGCCGAATTTGGTGCCCGTGAGGCCGAGGTCGCCGCGCAGCACCCATAAGAGCTTTCGCTCGGGGTCCACGGTCAAACTCGTGGCTTTTCCGTTCAGTTTGAATGGAATGGTTTCCGTCATGGGCTTTCTCTTTCCGCAGAGAAATTCATCTGCGCAGAGCGTCAGGATGAAATAGCTGACGAGAAGAATTCAGGCGGGCGACCTGAACGGCAGCATACCGGCTGGACCGGAGCAAGTCAACTGCACGGCGAAGCGTGAAGCATCAAAATGCGGCAGCTTGGATTGGGCGATGCTGGATATTCACTTCACTGCGCGGAAGCGCGTGCGGCGCTGCGGGCCAAAGTTATTTTCAGCAAGGGCGGCGCCAACAACGTGGTGACCATGACCATGATCACCACGGCGGAGAAAACTTCGTCGTTCACAACTCCGAGTCCCTTCCCAATGCTGGCAAAAATCAACCCGACTTCGCCGCGCGGCATCATGCCGATGCCCACGGAAAGCCTGTCCACCCCGCGCCGACAGGCAAGGCCGGATACCACTTTCCCGAGAATGGCCGCCAGGGTGAGAACGGCCGCCAGGAACACGACTTTGAGGTCAGCGAGTGTTTCCAGTTTCACCTGCATGCCCATAAGCATAAAGAAAACAGGGACAATCAGCGATTCCAAGGGCGAGAGGAGGTCGCGCAGGGAGTGGCCCTTGAACTCCTGCAAAAAAAACTCTTCGAGGACCAGGCCGGCGGCAAATGCGCCGACGATGGGCGCCAACCCGACAAAATTGGCAAGCCAAGAGAAAAGGAATGCCACCCCCATTCCGAAGAGGAGCTTGCTATTCTCGATATCCAATCGCGCGACGCGTTTCGCCAAGCGGGGAGCGAGCCAGACACCCAGTCCGATCGCCACGACCAGAAAAGCAGTGGCCTTCAACGTGACCACCGAAGCGCTCAGCAAGCTGATTGTCCCCGTGACGACCAGACCGCTGACGACGGCGAGAATAATCAGGCCCATCACATCATCGATGACCGCAGCGCCCAGGATAATCTTTGCTTCTGTGCGATGAGTTTGTTTCAAATCGCGGAACACGCGGGCGGTGATCCCCACGCTGGTCGCCGTAAAGATGGCGCCGATAAAGATGCCTTTCGCCATGGGTGCATCCGGTAGCAGCATTGCGATCACGCCCAGGCCGAGAAGGAATGGAGCAACGACTCCGATGGAAGCCACCCAGAAAGAGATCCAACCCACCTTTTTCATCTCGCTCACGCTGGTTTCCAGCCCAACCAAAAAAAGAAGGATGATGACCGCAAGCCGGGAAAGGAGATCCACGAATTGGTAAATCGCCAGCGTTGAGGGCCCTGCAGGACCACTCAGTACCTGGATCAACAATTGAGTGTGGTCATTGTCCGGAAGCAATCGCCGGGCCGCTTCGATCACGCTGATATTGTGGGACACGGCAGCATAGAGCAGCTTGCCAATCGTCTCGCCTTCGCGGAGGACGGTAATCACCGGCTCGCGAAAGTAGTAGGCGAGGTTGGCAGCCAGCATGCCGATGAGCAGTTCCCCGAGCACGGCGGGCTGGCCGAGTTTGCGCATCAGGCGCCCGCCAATCGCAGCCCCCATTCCAATCAGCACCAGGGCAATCAAAATCGGCGCAACGGGGTCCTCATGGCCCAGCGCGGCGGTGTCCTGAGCTGTTTGCAGAAGCGAAGAGTCGAGGACTGACGCCAACGTATTCGAAATGTCGCAGAATGCCGTTTGCATTTCCGGTGTTCCCTATTGCTTTCGCCGACACACCATCGCTTGCAACGCGACGAAAGCACGCCCGGGCATTTTAGGAGGAAAGTCAAAGCTCTCCTAGCTTTTTCGGCAGCGCGATAGCGGGGTCAAAGATGCTAGGATCTTGTCTAGTAAGGGTGGTACATTTCTGCGAAGACCGTTGAAGCTGAGAGGCGAACCATGCCGCGATTGCTAATCATCGACGATGAAGAAGTGATGCGGAGCATGCTGCGCGAGGGCCTACAGGGCAGCTACGAGATCATGGACACGGGCGATCCAATAGAGGCCTTGAGCCTGGCATTGGAACACAAACCCGACGCCATCCTTTTGGATTTGGCGCTGGCGGAGTTTTCCGGATTCGAGCTGTGTCAGACGTTCTGTTCCCTTAGCGCAACCCAGCGGGTGCCAGTTTTTGTCATCACCGGCAAGCCCGCGGCAGAATACAGAGACTTCTGCCTGAACCTGGGGGCCACCGAATACATTGAAAAACCGGTGGACTTTGCCCGGCTTCGGGTGCTGCTCGAAACCCAATTGAAAGCCAAACCGGTGGAGCAGCGCAAGGAAGCGCGCATTCGAATTTCAATCACACTGAAACTCAAGGGCGTCGACGTGAGCGGAAAGGCGTTCGCGGTCTTGACGGCGACCGAGAATGCCAGCGCGACCGGATTCCTGGCCAGTTGCGCCGTGCCGCTGGAATCGGATGCAGAAGTGGATGTGTTCCTGTACGCCAAGAGCGAGCGGTTCGCGGGACGCGCCCGGGTAATGCGCATTGAGGGGCGCGATTCGCCACGCCAGCGCTATGGTTTCCAGTTTGTCCAAAAACCAAGCGGCTGGATCCTGGAATAAAGCGTAAGACGCAACTGCAACGGCTCATCCGTTCTGTGCACGCAGCATTCCGCCACACCTAACCTCGTTTTCATTCGCAGCGAAAAAGTGGCATTCCGCCTTCCACGAAGTACGCTTTCGCTTGCATCCACGTTAATTCGTGGGGTTACGGGGGAACTTCAGATACGGAAGGCGTACGCCATGCACGAAGATTTGATCGGCGCGAATCGCGGCGGGCGCTTGAAAGCCAACGCTGCCGCCGTCGGAGACAAAGTCGTCCTGTTCGACTCCATCGCCGCTAATGCCGAGCGCGCCGATCAGAACATTGTTGCGATAGAGCGGCACGCTGCCGGGAAAGAAGACGATACCGTTTTGATTGGCGTTGATGGGCTGCGAGCCGTTTGTGCATGGTTTGGCTGTGTCCAAAGCCAGGAGCCCGAAGAAAGGGCCAGCGGCGGAGCCGTCGATACCCGGCGGATAGAAGGGCTGCGCGCCAAAGCTGATGGTGCGGTTGGTCACGGCGGTGCCAAGGGGCACGCCGGGAAGATCGGCGGGAAGCATCGAAGCGCTGCTGAAATAGACCAGGTTGCGTGCCTTCGCCACGGCCACGTCAATGCTGAATACGGTCGTGTCCGGCATGCGGTGCAAAGCCAGGATGGTGCCGTCAAGATCCGTTACCGCGATTGCCATCCGCGTGCGCGAGCCTACAGGAAGCCGGATGACGGCGCGCGTCAAGATGGCGGTGGCAACACTTTGATCCATGATTTGCCTGACTTCCGCGGACGTGAGCCCGCCGATCAGTCCGTTCTGCGGCGCCACCAGGTCGCCCTCCGGAAAAACTCCCGTGGATGGGTTCGGACCCACAACATATGTCCCGGCCGCCGTGCCGGCGCTGAAGCCGGCGGGGCGCGTTGTTTGATTCACAAACGGAAGCGAAATGCCGTCAACAACCACCACACCCGGCGGCGCCGGTGTCGGCCCGAACCCAGCTCCGATGGCTCCGGTGAAGGCTGCGAACTCAGATACGTCTGCGGAAGGGCCCACCACGCCTACACCGCCCACCAGCCGCCCTTGTTTGAAGAGCGGCACGCCACCCGGATTCACTGCAGTGGGATCGCTGTCGGTGAGGTCTACTTTTCCGGTAATGACGCCGAGGCCCAAGGCGCTGCCGTTGACGGAGCGCGCCGGCGGCACTGCCTGTCCGGCAATGAAAGTTGTGTTCAGCGGGCAGCCGCGGTTGGTGTTCTCAATTCCGTACAGCGCAGCGTTAGGCGTGAAGGAAATTCCCGGCGGGAAATGCACGCCGCTGATGTAGCGCACGGTGCGTGAAGAGAGCGGCGCCTGGTCGTTGCTGAAGAATGCGCCCGTGCGCGCCAGCGCCACGGCCAGCTCATCCGCGTTCACGCTGGCGCCAAAGTTTCCAATCGCCGTGGCCGGCGCACCGGTCTTGCGGAAAAGCGCCAGTATATTTCCGAGCCGGTCAGTTACCGCTATCACTAGAGGAGTATCCACAGATTGCGCCGCTTGCGTTACGACGCTCTGCACTTCAGCAATCGTAAGAGGCGCCGGCGCAGAGAGGCTTGCAGGCGTCGCTACGGGCGTTGACGCAGGCATTGTGCTTCCCCCGCCGCAAGAATTGATAAACGAAAAACAGACAGACAAGATGCAGCAGAGAAATAGCCGCGAGGCCATGGGACGTAGACAGCGCGTTCGTGCAGTTTCGCTCACTGTTTGCCCATGCTGTGTTGGTATCACATGGGACGGCAGTGCTCAAGCGGCATTGTGAGCACATATGACCAAATAATCCATTGCCCGAGGTCAGGTGGCGTGTTAGCAAAAAGGGTGAAGGAGTGTCTTTTGCAATCCCGACGCACGCAAATCAAGCGGGGCGCCATCGCATGACTTTGTTTACAAGCCGAGGCGGACGAAGTGCACTCGCGTTGTGCGTGCTCTGCGCTGGAGCGTGCTTGTCTGTACCGGCGTCTCCGCAACGCAATCAGCGCCTGCCGCGCGGCCCTGCGGACAACACCGCATCGGTTCAGGGCGTTGTGCTGGACGCAACGGGGCGCCGCTTGCCGGGCGCCGAGGTGAAACTCGAAAACCAGGCGGACCACCATTTGTGGATTACGGCGAGTGATGCGGAGGGCATTTTCCGCTTTGCGCGCGTCACGCCCGGACAATACACCCTGCAGATTTCCTGGAATGACGTTGGTCCTCCGTATCAGGAAGAACTTGCGATTCGTGGCCGCGAAGACCGTATTCTGAATGTGAAGCTGACTGTGGCTTTGCCCACCCCTACGGCTTCCAAACGGGTGCCCGTTGAGGTTTCCGGCGCAGATCTTGCGTCGCGCGCTCTGATGCGCAGGTCGAATGCTCCTGCGGAAGGCGAGGCCGCCGCGCCGTTGCCTCCCCACGCGAATGTCTTTGTGCGTTTCTCAAACCGTTGGGACGTTCGCGAGCCGGAATGGGACCGCTACGGCACCCGCGGGCCTTATCCTTACACAAAGGACCGCGCGCTCGATCCTTACAACCGGAACCGCCTCAAAGGCGACTATCCGATTTTCGGCCAGCGCGTTTTCTTGAACCTGCAAGTCACAAGCGACACGTTCACCGCAGGCCGCCGCCTGCCGATTACGAGTAACGTGAGCGCCGCGCGGCCCGGCAGCGAAGAATTCTTCGGCCGCGGCGGGCAGTTCTTTTTGACACAGAATCTCCGCGTGAGTCTGGATCTCTTCCGTGGGGACGCCGCGTTTCGCCCCTTTGACGTGCGCATTCGCATTACTCCGGCGGCCAACATCAATTATTTGCACACGCAGGAAAACAACATCGTGAACGTGGACGTCCGCAAGGGCACGAACCGCACGGATGCTCACTTCGGCTTGCAAGAGGCGTTCCTGGAGGCAAAGCTCGCCGACCTGAGCCGGAATTTCGACTTTGTTTCCGTCCGCGCGGGCATCCAGCCGTTCAACAGCGATTTCCGCGGCTTCCTTTTTGTGGATGAGCAGCCGGGTTTGCGAGCGTTTGGAAATTTATTCAGCAACCGGTGGCAGTACAACCTGGCCTATTTTTACTTGCTCGAAAAAGATACCAACAGCGGGTTAAACACTTTTCACGCGCGGGACCAGCAAGTGGCCGTGGCCAGCCTGTACATTCAGGACTTTATCCGGCCGGGCTACACCACTCAATTCAGCGTGCACCTCAATAAGGATGACGGTCGCAAGCACTTCGATGACAACGGCTTCCTCGTGCGGCCAGCGCCCATTGGCGCCGTCGCTTCGCGCAATCTCAGCGTGGCCTATCTCGGATGGACGGGCAGCGGTCATTTCGGACGCATCAATGTGTCGCACGCTTTTTACCAGGCGTTGGGCCGCGACGAATTGAACGCCATCACCGGGCGCCGCGTGACCGTCAATGCACAAATGGCCGCCGCGGAGCTTTCGATGGATCGCGACTGGCTGCGTCTGCGCAGCTCCGTCTTTTGGGCGTCTGGCGATGCGCAGCCGCGCGACGGCCGCGCGCGAGGATTCGACACTATCGTGGATGCGCCCGCCTTCGCCGGCGGAATTTTCAGCCTGTGGAACAGTCAAGCCATCCGGCTCACTGGCACGGGCGTCGCGCTGGTCGGACCAAACAGTTTGCTACCCAGCCTGCGGCCGAACAAAGAAGAAGGAAAAGCCAATTTTGTCAATCCGGGGATTCTGGTTTTGAACGCCGGCGCCGACGCGGAAATCACGCCCAAGCTGCGCGGCATCCTGAATGTGAACTATCTGCGTTTTGACCGCACCGAGCCCCTTGAGATGCTGCTCTTTCAAGCTCCGGTGAGGCATTCCATCGGCACGGATGCCAGCATCGGTTTTCAATATCGCCCGCCGCTAACGGAAAATATGGTGGTCACCTTCGGCGGCGCGGCGCTGATCCCTGGGCAGGGCTTTGCGGACATTTACTCGCGGAAGACACTGTATAGCACTTTTTTGAATTTGCGGTTCCTGTTCTAAAGCGCATCATGCAAGATGGTGCTCGAAACATGAGCCGAACGAATCTCCACGTGCGAAATTCCATTCTGGCTCTGCTGGCGCTGCTCTGTGCCGGTGCGCTGGCCGTGTCCCGCGTGCCGTCTGCTTTTTCGCAATCGCAGCGGCAATCGGGAATGTGGGATCAAACGCAAGAGGAAGCGGATCGCAAGAGCGCAGGATGCAGAGATTGCCACACGCAAACCGATGAGCCGACCATGCACTCCAGCGCCGCGCTGCGCCTGGGATGCGTGGATTGCCACGGCGGCCGCCCGGATGTTCGTCGAAACGCGGCAACCGCCCCCGGGTCGTCGGACTACGAGCGCAGCAAGCGGGATGCGCATCCCCGCGCGCGCAAGCCGGAACTGTTCCCCGATGCTGCTAACCCAGTGCGCGCCTACACCGCCTGGCTCGAAGAAAGTGCGGAGTACATTCGATTTGTGAACCCCGGCGATTTGCGCGTTGCCGGTGAGACGTGCGGCCAAAGCGGCTGCCATGCTTCTCAGGTTCGCGCCGTGCAGACCAGCTTGATGACCCACGGCGGCGTGTTGTGGAACGCGGCGCTGTACAACAACGGCTCCATCCCCATCAAAGACGCGCTGTTCGGCGAAAGCTATTCCGCGGATGGCACTCCACAAGTAATTCGCACACTGCCTGCTCCGACTCCGGCGGAAACTAGATTCAAAGGAATTCTCGCGCAGTTATTGCCGCTTCCCCGCTGGGAAACTTCGCAGCCCGGAAATGTGCTGCGTGTGTTCGAACGCGGCGGGCGAGCACGGTCGGAGCTCGGGAATCCCGGGCGCGAGGAAGAGCCTGGGCGTCCGGATGTGCGCGTCAGCGACCGCGGGTTCGGCACGTTGTTGCGCATTGACCCGGTCGTGCTCGGCGCGCAAAAAACGCGCTTGCACGATCCGTTGCTCTCCTTGCCCGGCACGAACGATCAACCCGGCGACTATCGCGGAAGCGGATGTACTGCGTGCCACGTGGTCTACGCCAATGATCGCTCCGCGGACCACTCCGGCCCCTACGCCAAGTACGGACACGGCGGGCACAGCGCCTCGCTCGATCCAACGATTTTGCGCGGCCAGCCAGGGCATCCCATCCAGCACCGCTTCACGCGCGCGATTCCCTCGAGCCAGTGCATGGTGTGCCACGTCCATCCGGGAACGAACATGCTCACCACCTATTTCGGCTACACGTGGTGGGACAACGAAGTGGACGGCAATCCCATGTACCCGGCCGAGCAGCGCAACCCCTCGGAGGAAGAGCGCTATCAAGTGGCCGTGCGCAATCCGGAAGGCGCCGCCGCGCGCGGGCTGTGGTCTGACCCGAAATTTCTCGACAAAGTGGGTGCGCCGGAAATCAATAAACAGCTCAAGCACACACAATTTGCGGACTTTCACAGTCATGGGTGGATCTACCGCGCGGTGTTCAAGCGCGACCGCAAAGGCAATCTACTAGACGCGGATGGCAAGCGTGTGGCGTTTGACGACCCGCAGCGTTGGCGGAAGGCCGTGCACTTGAAGGACATTCACCTCGAGCGCGGGATGCACTGCGTGGACTGCCACTTTGCGCAGGACAACCACGGAACCGGAAAGCTGTATGCCGAGCCGCGCGCCGCCATTGAAATTGACTGCAAGGATTGCCACGGCAGTGTCACGCAACGCGCCACGCTGGTTTCCAGCGGTCCGGCTGCACCCGCCGGAGGCACGCGCCTCAACGCGCTGCGCACGCCGTGGGGCGAGCGACAATTCGAATGGCGCGGCGACAAATTGATTCAGCGATCCATGCTGGATCGCGCCCTGCAATGGGAAGTCGTGCAAGTGTTGGACACGATTACTCCCGGGAATCCGCGCTACAACGAAGCCTCCTATCGCGCGAAGACGATTCGGCGGGATGGCACTTTTGGAGCCGCCAGCAGCGCCTCGCTGGCCCACGCCGATGCGCAGATGACCTGCTATGCGTGCCACACCTCTTGGACGCCCAATTGCTACGGTTGCCATCTTTCCATGCAGGCCAATCGCAAGATGCCCATGCAGCACAACGAGGGACTCACCACACGCAACTGGACCAGCTACAACTTCCAAGTGCTCCGCGACGACGGCTACATGCTCGGCGTGGACGGAACCGTCACCGGGAATCGCGTCGCACCGGTGCGCTCCTCGTGCGCCATTCTGGTCAGTTCGCAAAATCAAAACCGTGAGTGGCTCTACTACCAGCAGCAGACGGTTTCCGCGGAAGGCTTCAGCGGGCAAGCGTTCAGCTCCTTTGTGCCGCATACGGTGCGCGCGCGGGAAACGCGCGGCTGCGCGGATTGTCATGTTTCCGCGGCGGGAGACAACAACGCGTGGATGGCCCAGCTTCTGCTCCAGGGCACAAACTTCACAAATTTCATGGGACGCTTTGTGTATGCCGCGGCGGGCAAAGGAGGCATCGAAGCCGTTGCGGTGGCCGAGCGTGATGAGCCGGCGGCTGTTTTTGGCAGCGATCTTCACCGGCTGGCGTTCCCGGAAAACTTTCGGAAGCACGCTGCGCTCGATAGCAGGCTGACCGATGCGCACCACCACCCGGCGGGCAATGCTCTCGATGTGCAGTTGCGCGGCGAGTATCTTTACGCGGCGCTCGGGTCAGGCGGATTTCGCGCCTACGACGTGGCCAACATCGAGAACAAAGGTTTCTCGGAGCGCATCGTCACCGCTCCGGTTTCTCCCCTGGGCCAGCGGCTCTACGTGAAAACAAAGTTTGCGACAGCGGTCGGCAGCCCCACGACGCTGGCCATGGATCCCGCGCGCAGCCGGCGGCCGGAAAATGAAGAACAGCCCATTCATCCGATGTACGCGTTTCTCTACGTGACCGACCTTTACGAGGGCCTGGTCGTCATCGGCGATCCCGACCCGAAAAGCAAAACGCCGGGCGTGACCACTCTGCTCGACGGCAACCCGGCCAACAATTTTCTCAAGCGTGCGCTGGCTTTCAATCCGGAAGGCAAACTGGGCGGTGCTCGCCGCATCACTTTCGCGGGCACGTTTGCGTACATCTTGTGCAATCGCGGGCTGGTCGTGGTCGACCTCGACAATCCGCTCGCGCCCCGCATCACGGCGGAAATCGGCGCCCCGCAACTGCTGGAGCCGCGCGGCGTGGCGGTGCAGTTCCGCTATGCGTTTGTCGTGGACCGCGAAGGCTTGAAAGTTTTCGATGTAACGGATCTCGGCCATCCGCGGCGTGTCGATGCGGCCACCGTGCCCCTGCCGGATGCGCGCAACATCTACCTGGCGCGCACGTACGCGTATGTCGCCGGCGGCAAGCAGGGCCTGGTGATTGTGAATATCGAGCGGCCGGAACACCCAGCAATTGAGCAGGTTTTCGGAACTCAGGCCGGGCTGGACGATACAGAGGACCTAAAAATCGGGATGACCAACGCAAGTATGTTTGCTTACGTGGCCGACGGGCACAATGGCCTGCGCGTGGTGCAGCTGATTTCTCCGGAAAGCGTGCCGGGGCACTATGGTTTCAGCCCGCGGCCCAACCCTCGCCTGATTGCAAGCTTCCCCACGAAGGAGCCTCTGCTTGCGGTGAGCGAAGGAATCGACCGCGACCGCGCGGTGGACGAGCGCGGCAATCAGCTTGCCGTATTTGGCCGCCGCGGCGCGCGTCCATTCAATCGTGCAGAGATGGAGCGCTTCTACCTCCGCGATGGGAAAGTTTACACCGTGTCCGATCCGCCGCCGCCACGCGCCGCCAGCGCGCGCAAATAACTTCCCGCCGTCTCATTCTCACCAAATTCCCACAAGGCTTATTTCCTTCTTTGGTTGGGAAGGATTTCCTCGAGAGAAAACTTTCCGGATACTTCGCGCTCTTTAGCCCACGCGTGGTAGACATGGCAGGAAGAGCAGCGGTGATCGGCCGCTTCGCCGGAGTGGTGACATTGCTGGCAGGTGGTGATGGAGGGCATCAGGACGTCCCGCGTCTCCACGCTGTTCGCTGCGGAGTGGCACGCGTCGCAGCGGAGCATGCGGTGCGGCAAATGACTGAATCGCGCGTGCGGCATCCACACGCGCGTGATGGCTGGAGCCGCCACTTCCGGCACGCCAGTTGCGCCCGGCTTCAACGTGTGGCATTCCGCGCAAGTTTTACGCCAAAGCAGAGTTTCCGCCAGCGCAAGCTCGCGCTGCACCCATTCGGCTGCGGAGCGCGGTGGCGGCACAACTTTGTCCGCAGGAAGCCGGGGTACTCTGCCCACGGGCCGCGAAATTTCCTGCGGATGTTGCGCAATGTACTCCTGTAATTTTCTTTCGACGAATGCCCGGACAATTTCCGGCTTGTCATGCGGCACCTGATCGGGAATGCGCGCATCGAACTCCAGCAGGTGGCACGCCGCGCAGGTCTGCGCGTACGTCGGAGGCTGCATGTAGGGGCCGGGCCGTTCACGTGGAGCTTCCTTTTGCGAGGCCGGCAACTTGCGCAGCTCCGGCTGGCCGTAGCTCCACGGCTGATCGACGCCTGCCTGCCGGTGGCAATCGCCGCATGCCATCTGTACAGGGCCTTTCGGTCCCTTGAGACCCGCCTTCAGATGCACCTTGTGATTCAGCCGGATTGAACCGGGATCCTTTGCGGGCGGTCGAAGCGGAGCAAATTCTGGATGCGAACCATTCCACGAAACGACAGAGCGGGCAAAACGTGATTCGCCGGCACGGGTCTTCAGGTCGCCGTGGCACTGCGCGCATTTCGCATCGGCCACATCCACGAGTTGCTCCAAGCCCTCGTGCTCCACGTGGCAGGCTGCGCACTCGGGCGTGAAGAGCTGCGCCGGTTGGTGCGGCGGCCCGTCGTGACACGCGCTACACGCCGCGTCCTTGACGTGTCGGTTGAAAAATCCCACGGTGCTGGAATGGCACACGTCGCACTGCTCACCCAGCACTCCATGCGCGCGGGAAAGCGGGCCGGCGCTGTACACGCCGTTGCGGCCAAAAACGGTAATTCCCAGCACCCAGAGAAGTGCAATGGCAGGTGCGCCAACGGAAAGCCAAAACCTCCAGCGGCGGAAGGGATGCGGACGCTTGAGGTAGTCAAGGTTGATCCGCTGGGATAAGAATTTTGCGCTGCGTTCGCCGCGTGCCACGCACTCCTCCGCCTAATATCGAAACGCCATCACCGCGTGTACCGCGCTCAGCAACAAGAGCGCGTACGATAGCGGGATGTGAATCAGCAGCCAGCCGTGCAGCAGGTGATGGAGCTTCTCCTGCCGTTCCAGTTGTCGCGCTTCCTCGCAAATACTTTCCAGGTCCTTGACTGTTTCCTGAAGTTCCGGAGGCGCCATGGTGCGCAATTGCTGAAAACGATTGCGCGCTTGCGCCGGCACGCTGAGCAAGTGCTTCGTGTCACGCGGTCCCGCGAGGAACGGTTTCACTTCGAGCTCATAGAAAGTGCGCAGGCTGTCCGTCACCGGAGGTGCGGTTTGAACCAGGAGAACAGTAGCGGCCTGGTTCGGCGTCACTCCCATGGCTTCCATCTTGGCGGCCATGGCCATCAAGTCCGCCATGGCGTCGCCGGATTTTTCCATCTGCAACGGCGCATTCTCCGGCCGGGAGGCTGGGGTGTTGATGAGGAGTTCGGCTTCTTTGGAGAGCTGCTGCCGCACGGAATCAATCTGCTCGAAAATGGTTTCCATCTGCACCTGCTGAGTCATCATCCGCGGCATGAAGTGCTGGAGCGCAGCGCCAAAGATGCCGCTGACCGCTACGATAACCAGGAGCACCATGAGCACCGAGCTGAGTGTTCCCCCCATCGAAAACCCGGCGTGAAAAAACACAAGTGGCACGCTCAGTAGTCCCAGCCAAAGATGTCCGCGCATCCACGTCTGCGCCCGGCCAATGCGCCACACCGGAAATCTCTTGCGCAAACCCAGCAGTGCCGCAAAGAGCATGAGTGCAATTCCGGCGATGCCGTAGATCAGCCCCGGCAGGCTGCCGCCCTTCGGGCCCAATGGCGAAAGCCGGGAATAGGGCACGTAGGCGGCGGAGGCCATGAGCAAAATCGCTCCGAAGATAATCCTCCAGCGTCGATGGGATTGGTCAAGCAGCACCGGGTCGCCTCGGCCTCACGTGTGATGGTTTCCTCATATTTCCTGCGAAGCGAAGAACTTTCTCGGATCCACGCGGTGCGCGGCATCGTGCGGGCAGGCATAGACGCAGTTGGGTTCGGCGTGCTCGGTGCACAGGTCGCACGTTGTAGCCTTCATGCGCGCCTCGGCTTTCGTGATGGCCGCCTGCGGCGCCGACGCACTGCTGAATGCGTGCATATTGATATTGCCGTAGGGACAGTTCTTGGCGCACAGCCCGCAGCCGATGCACCAATCCTCGATAATGATTTCGAGCGAATTGCGCCGCCGGATGGAGCCCACCGGGCATCCGACCATGCACAGCGGGTCGCTGCATTGCCGGCAAGAAGTGGCCACTAGAAACTGCTCGTAGCGGATTCCCTCGCGAATCAGCCGCGTGACGCCGTCGTGCGAATCCGCGCAGGCCTGCACGCACGCATCACAGCGCGTGCACTTATGCAGATCCAGCACCAGCAGGCTCTGCGCTTCCATCAAGCCGCCGGCCAGGAATTCAGTCAAGGGCATTTCCTTCATCACGGAGACGCGCACCAGGTTTTGCTCCTGGCGATCCTGGGCCAGCCGCTCGAGTCGGCTGCGCACATCCGGATACTTCTGCAGCATCAAGTGGAAGTCGCTCTCCGCAATGCGCACCACTTCCACGTGGTCCAACGCGGTGCAATTCGCCGTACGCATGGCTCCGCTCAGCAGGCCGATTTCGCCGAAGCAGTTCCCCCGCTGCAGGTAGGAAAGGACCAGCTCGCCGCCGGGGAATTTCTGGGATACTTTGACGAAGCCAATGCGAATCACGTACAGGCTGTCGGCCACCTCGCCCTGGCGGAAAATTGACTGGCCCGGCTCGAAGCGCTGCAGTTCGACGCGCGTGCGCAGGTGCTCGATGAACTCGTCGCTCAAATCCGCAAACACGGGAATGTTGCGCAGGTGCGTGCCGAGCGCGCGCTCGCGGTAGGCTTCTTCCTGCTGTTTGCGGAAAGCGGCGTTGCGGCGCAGCATGTCCAGCACGTTGCGCAGCATTTCCAGCGCCACCACGTCCGTTGCCGCGCGCACCGTGGCGGAGCGCGGGTAAAAATTCAGGCAGGTCATTTCTCCGAACAGGTCGCCCTCGCGCAACTCGGCGATGGGGCTGTCGTAACTCAAATCCACGGGCGCATCGATGCAGATCGACCTTCGCGTGCCTTCTTCCTCGCGGCGGTCCTCTTGGCGCGGCGCCAGGCGGCTTTTCAAGCGGCTCAGAAATCCCGTCACGCCGCCTTCCGTCTTCACGTGGGCGATGGGCGTGGCAATAAAAACTTCGGCGCTTCCTTCGAGAATAAAGAAAGCGGTGGAGCCGTACTCTCCCTCGCGGCAGATCACTTCCCCGCGGCGGAATCTGCGCCGCACAACCGCGCCCACATTTTTCTGTAGTAATGGAGGAGAAATGCCCTTGAACATCGGGAGGGCGAGTAATTCTTCCGCGGAGACAGGCTCGCCGGCGGTGAGCTCGATGCCGTAACTCTTGGGAGCCTCTTTGGGTTTCTCGTGGGTCATCGCGCCCGTTTGCGAACTTTACTTTACCCTCCAAGCTTTGTCTATGAGGAGTGGCGGTACCTGTAGCAGAACGAATACACGCAGGAATCGCGCGATTGACGCCCGGCGGAAACGACGGATATGCTCAATCGTTGTTCTGCCAGGAATTGTCACTGAACATGAAGCTTTGCCCCATCGTCGCCGCATTTTCCAGCAAGCGCCAGTGCACGTGTGCGACTTTGGGGTTGATGCTCATTGCCGCAAGCCTGATGCCGGTGCCAGGCCGTGCCCAAAATATTCCCACTGGAGCGCGCCCTGCCGCTCAAGCGGCGCAGTACACCGGTCCGGGTTCGTGCAGTTCGTCCAGTTGCCATGGAAGCGTGCAGCCGCGCACGGAGACCCGCGTGCTTCAAAACGAGTACAGCACCTGGGTAGTTCGCGATCGCCACGCGAAAGCCTTCGAGGTGCTGACCAGTGCCGTAGCGCAGCGCATGGCACGCATCCTGAAGCTCTCCAAAGCAGAAGAGGCGCCGAAGTGCCTGGCCTGCCACGCGCTCGCCGTTCCCGTGGAAAAGCAGGCGCGCACGTTCAGCGTGCGTGACGGCGTCAGTTGCGAAAGCTGTCACGGACCGGCCTCCGCGTGGCTGGGCCCGCACACCACGCGCGGCTGGACACATGCGCAATCCGTCTCCGCGGGAATGTTTGACTCGAAAGATTTGATCCGGCGCTCGGAAAAATGCCTCTCCTGTCATTTAGGCACCGCCGAACAGTTTGTCGATCATGAAATGCTTGCCGCCGGCCACCCGGACCTCTACTTCGAGTTGGCCGCGTTCACTGCGACGATGCCCGCCCATTGGAAGGAACCGCTCGCCGAAGACCCCTGGCGAGAAGTCCGGGCATGGAGCGTTGGCCAGGCCGTGCAGATGCGCGAAGCGCTCGAACAGCTTACGCGGCGCGCTGAGCGGGGACCGTGGCCGGAGTTTGCGGAATTGCAGTGTTATGCCTGCCACCACGCGCTGACGACGCCGGAACAAAGCTGGCGTCAGCTACGCGGCTATGCAGGACGCCGCGCGGGCGACCCGCCATGGAATGCCTCGCGCTTTGTTGTATTGCGTTCTTGGGCCCGCATCTTGAATCCGGAGACGGCGCGGCAACTCGAAGAAGCCGTGAACCGCGTCGCAGAACTCACCAGCCGGATGGATGCGGACCGCAAAGCGGTTGCCAGTGCGGCGCGCGCCGGGTCAGCGGCAGCGGACGCGCTGGCGCGACAATCCAACGGCATGAAATTTAGTCCGGAAATGGTCCTGCGGCTGCAAAAACTGATTTGCGCGGATGGCGATTACGTGGCGCAAAACGGAGAGCGTGCGGCCGAGCAGGCAGCCATGGCGCTTGATTCAATTTTTACGGCCTATGCGCGCAACGCGCATCCGCAAAATGAAAAGGCCGTGCGCGAAGCCATCGAAGGGCTCTTTCAACAAGTGCAGAATCCGTCCGCCTTTCGCCCACAGTCGTTCACCACACAAATGAGCCGGGTGAACGCCCTGCTCGGCGGCTCCTGAGTCGTTGCTCCTCGCAACTCTCCCACCACGTGCTCGCACCATCACTTCGAGCCGGCTAGCCTACTAGCGCACAACCAGCGTCGCTGAGGTGTTGTGCGACAGGCTGCCTGAAGTTGCGGTGACTGTGACTCCATATGTGCCCGATGATGTTCCGGGCGCGCCGATGTTCTGGGCGCAGCCGGCGGCAAACACGGTGAGCATCACGATCAACACAACGGGCAGCGCTCGAACCACCCACGTGCGCTGGCGCGTCGCTTTCCGTGACCACAGCCAAGTCGCGAAAGCCAGCAGCACGCAGAGCCAGGGCAGCAGCACGCGGAAGTCGAATGGTGGCGGCGGAGGCGCAACACGCGGGATCATGGTGCCTCGCGCCGTGGTGGAAACCGTCACTGTAGCTGTCACCGCGGTTGCTCCAGTGATGGACACAGGTGTAGGCGTAACGCTGCAGCTGGCCAGCGGTGCGCTCACTGAGCAGGTCAGCGCAACGGTTCCCGTGAAGCCGCCCGACGGCGTAAGCGTGACAATGTAGCCCGTCGAAAGTCCTGCGAAGACAGCCTGCACAGGCGGCGCTGTGCCCAGAGAGAAGTCCGGCAGGATGACCGGGTTTACAGTTGTGCCTTGCGTGTTGGAGTTGTTCGCAGCGGTCGGATCCGCCTCCGCCCCGGTGGCGCTCGCGGTGTTGGAGATGTTTCCCGGTGTGCTCGGAGCCGTAACGACGATGGCCACCGTAGCGTTGGCGCCGCTGTTGATTGCGCCGAGGGGGCACGTGACGATCCCCGCGGCCTGCGTACAGGTGCCTTGGCCCGGAGTCGCGGAAACAAACGTCACCGTGCCGGGCAATGTGTCTGTCAGTACCACAGCCGTGGCCGTGGATGGGCCGTTATTTACGACCGTGATGTTGTAAGTCAGGTTGGTGCTCACTACCACCGGGTCCGGTGAATCTGATTTCGTGACAGCCAGGTCCGCAGCCGCGTTGACGGTAGTGGTCACACTCACCGTGTTGTTTGCGAGAGTGGGGTCCGATTCCGTCGCCGCAACGTTGGCCGTGAGCGTCACCGAAGGCACCGCCGCAACTCCGGCAGTAAGCACCACAGTAGCCGTGGCCGTCGCCGCATTGGCGAGAGTTCCCACGTTGCACGTCAGTGTGCCCGCGGCAAACGTACACGATCCCTGGGAAGCCACCGCCGAGACAAACGACAATCCGGCGGGCGGCGTGGTGGTGGCCACGATGTTCGTGGCCGGGCTGGGCCCGTTGTTGGTGACGGTGACTGTGTAGGTGATGTTACCACCCGCATTCACTGGGTCGGGCGAGTCCGTGGCGGTGATGGCCACATCGGCCTCGGGCGTAACGGCCGTAGCCTGCGTGATGTTGCTGCTGTTCGCGGCGTTGGAATCAAATTCCGCAGCGGTCACGCTGGCGGAGTTGGTGATGGAAGGCGCCGCCGCGGCGAGTGGCGTCACCACGATGGTGATCACCGTGTTCGCGCCATTGTTGATCGTCCCGAGATTGCAAGTCACTACGCCCGCGGCCTGTGTGCAAGGCGCGGTGGCCGAGACAAACGTCACGTTCGCCGGCAAGGTGTCGGTGAGCACAACGCCCGTTGCATCGTTCGGTCCGTTGTTCGTGACCGTGACGGTGTAAGTCAGGTTGTTGCCCACGGTCACTGGATCGGGCGAATCGGTTTTGGTCAGCGCAAGGTCCGCCACCGGATCGACGGTAGTAGTTTGCGAAACTGCGTTGTTCGCAGCGTTCGGATCAAATTCCGTCGCACCCACGCTGGCCACGTTGTTGATTGAGGGCACCGCCGCGACTTGCGGCGTGACGACGATAGTGACCACACTGTTCGCGCCGCTGTTAATCGTGCCCAGGTTGCACGTCACGGTTCCCGCCACTTCGGTGCACGGCGCCGTGGCGGAAACAAAGGCGACGTTGGCCGGCAGCGTATCCGTAAGGACAACGTTTGTCGCTGCGCTCAGCCCGTTGTTGGTCACGGTGACCGTATAGGTCAGGTTATTTCCCACGCGCACCGGATCAGGGTTATCCGTCTTGGTCACCGCCAAATCCGCTTGCGCCTGAACGGCGGTCGGTTCCGTTGCAGAGTTATCCGCGGCGTTGGGGTCGCTCTCCGTGGCGGCCACGGAGGACGTGCCGCTGACGGAAGGCACTGCGCCCGCTTGCGGCGTCACCACGATGGTCACCACGGAGTTGGCGCCGTTGGCGATCGTGCCCAAGTTGCAAGTGACCACGCCCGCGGCCTGCGTGCAGGTGGGTGCGCTCGGAGTGGAGGAAGCAAACGTCACGTTAGCCGGAAGCGTCTCCGTCAGCACAACGCTCGTTGCGTCATTCGGACCGTTGTTGGTGACCGTGACGTTATACGTCAGATTGTTGCCGACGTTGACCGGGTCGGGCGCGTCCGTTTTCGTCACTGCCAGGTCCGCCACTCCGTTGACCGTAGTGCCGGCTGTTGCCGAGTTGTTGGCAGGGACCGGGTCGGCTTCGGCCGCCGTCACAGTCGACGTGTTGCTGATGGAAGGAACTGCCGCTGGCGTGGTGGCGACCACCAAGGTGAATACTTCCACGGCACCGTTGGCCAGGCTTGGGTTCGTGGCCGTCACCGTTCCCGTGCCACCCACTGCCGGGGTCGTGGGAGTCCACCCGGCTGGAGCAGTGAAGGAAACAAAAGTAGTACCGGCCGGCAGGGTGTCACTCAGAGACACCGTTGTAGCCGGGTCCGGTCCGTTGTTGGTCACGGTGATGGTGTAAGTGACATTCGCGCCGGAGGTGACTGGATCCGGCAAATCGGTCTTCGACACGGAGAGGTCCACACTAAGCGGATTCACCGTGGTGGTGGCCGTCGCTGTGTTGTTCGCTGGCGTGGGATCGTTCGGCGTTGCGCTGATCGTCGCCGTGTTGCTGATGGATGGCACAGAAGCGCCCGTCGTGGCGACCACCAAAGTAAACACATCATTGGCGCCGGCAGGCACACTGGGATTCGTGCAGCTCACCGTGCCGTTGGCTCCCACGGCCGGTGTGCTACACGTCCAACCGGCTGCCGCAACCAGCGAAACAAATGTGGTGCTGGCGGGCAGCGGATCGCTAAGGGATGCGGAATTGCCCGGTCCAGGTCCGGCGTTGGAAACAGTAATTGTGTAAGTGACATTCCCGCCGGCGGTGACAGGATCCGGCAAATCAGTCTTCGTCACGGCCATGTCCGCATCCAGCGAGTTGCTGAGCAGATACACGGTGGTCTGTGGCAGACCGATCAGGGCCGGCGTGGCGATATTCAAACCGTTCTTCGTGAGGAAGTCTCCGGTGCGCGAAGCATACGTCATCACTTGGAACGACGACCCTGCACCCGGAGCAAATCCGCCGAAGGAAATAACGTTGAGCGTGCCGTCGAGCGTGGCCGAGCCGGTAATGGCCAGCACATCGAAGCTGACCGCGCTGCCCAGTTCAATGTCGAGCGAGCCGCCCGCGCTCTGGATGAAGTTGCCCGCGATGTTCAGCGTGCCCGTGCTCATACCCGGACCCACGGTTGCGCCGGTATTGTTCACGTTTCCTGTTATGGTGCCCACGCCACCCAGCGTGCCGCCGCTGAAATTGAAGGTGATCCCGCCGTCGAAGTTGCCGCCGTTCAGCGTTGTCGAGCCCGCGGTTTGCGTGAAGCTGGAAGTGAAGCGGAGCGTTCCATTGTTCGCGTTCAACGTTCCCGTATTGTTGAACCCCGCGTTCACCGTCGTGATACTCCCACCCGCCGACTTGGTCATGGCGCCGGCGTTGTTCACCGTGCTGCCGCCGCCCACCCCGCCGCCGAAGTTACGCGTCCCGGCGTGCTGGATGTCGAACGTCCCGGTCATGGTGTTCGTGAACGCCGCGCCGTTGCCGATGAAGAACTCGCCATCCGTCCACGTGGCCATCCCCACGTTGTTCAGCGTCCGACCATTGTTCAGTATCTTGGAGCCCCCGCTGCTCAGCGTCAGTCCGCCATTAGCGTTGGTCACACCCACGTTGTCCTGCGTCCCGCCCGACCACGTGAACGCACCGGTGATGTCCACGATGCCGGTGCCGGCCAGTACGCCCCCGCTCTGCGTCAAACTCGGCAACGTCACCGTGCCGCCTGTCGTCAAGTTCAGCACCCCGCCGCTCATCGAAACGGCGGTGGTCAGCGACGAGCCGGCATTGAAGTTCACGGTGCCACTCGGGATCGTTGTGGTTCCGGCCCCGCTGACCGTGGCCCCGCTGTTCAGATCGTAGGTTCCGTTGTTGAACTCCAGCGAGCCCGCGCCTACATTGAACGCACCGGTGCTCGTGCTCGGGTTGGACGCGCTGATCAACCGGAATGTCCCGTCATTCGCATTCAACGTTCCCGTGTTGTTGAACCCCGCGTTCACCGTCGTGATACTCCCACCCGCCGACTTGGTCAT